>ENA-ORFA01000031-ORFA01000031.1-marine-metagenome-genome-assembly--contig:-NODE-31-length-71958-cov-5.611177_pt1 | contig 71958 bp, 77 predicted proteins | sample MGYA00248621_ERZ508587 | MGnify/ENA primary metagenome ERZ508587 (study PRJEB26250, sample SAMN06266239) | marine metagenome | isolation source: Columbia River Estuary | place: USA:Columbia River Estuary... | reverse complement strand
GAGTTGCAAAATGCTGGTCGCAATCACCCAATCGAAAAGGTTGGTGCTCAGTTGCGCTCAATGATGCCGTGGATCTCAAAAGGCAAGAAGAAAGTCTCAGAAATTTCAGGCGGTTAAATCCCGAGTTGTTTAGTCGGGATTAGCCTGATAAGTTGCTCTAATGACAAATTCAAATTGGGGTTTTGATACTCGTCAAATTCATGCTGGTCAAGAACCAGACTCAGCAACGGGTGCTCGCGCAGTGCCGGTTTACCGCACCACAAGTTACGTGTTTCGCGATGCGCAACACGCACAAAACTTGTTTGCACTCGCCGAGATCGGAAACATTTACACACGCATCATGAACCCGACGCAAGGCGTGCTTGAAGCACGATTGTCGTCGCTTGAAGGCGGAACCACAACAGCAGTTGGTTTGCCTGGCGCACTCGCAGTGAGTTCAGGTCAGTCGGCCGAGTTGTTGGCGATTTTGACGCTTGCCGAGGCTGGTTCACATATTGTTTCGTCACCAACTTTGTACGGCGGAACTTACAATTTATTTCACTACACGCTGCCAAAACTTGGCATCGAAGTTTCGTTCGTTGATGATCCAGACAATTTGGATCAGTGGCGCGCAGCAGTCAAGCCAAATACGAAAGCGTTTTACGGCGAAGTTCTTGCAAACCCGCGCAACAGTGTGCTCGATATTGAAGGTGTATCAAAAGTTGCACACGAAGCTGGCGTGCCGTTGATAGTTGACAACACTGTGCCAACACCATATTTAATTCGTCCAATTGAGTGGGGCGCAGACATTGTTGTGCACTCATTGACAAAATTTATTGGCGGTCATGGCACAAGCATTGGTGGCGCAATCATCGACGGTGGCACATTCGATTTCGGTAAGGGCGATAAGTTTCCAAACTTCACGCAGCCTGATCCGAGTTACCACGGTCTGGCATATTGGCCAGCACTCGGCGCAGGTTCTTTTATTATCAAAGCGCGAGTGCAAATGTTGCGCGACTTGGGAATGGCCACAACCCCAGACAATGCGTTTAACTTTTTGCAAGGTCTCGAAACTTTGTCACTCCGCATGGATCGTCACTGGGCGAACGCGCAACGTGTCGGCGAATATCTCGCCAAGCACGCGCAAGTTGAAGAAGTGTTTTACGCGGGTTTGACAACCAGCAAGTGGCACGAGCGAGCAAAGCGTTATGGCAAAGGCCTCGGTTACGGTTCGGTGCTGGCGTTCAACATCAAGGGCGGTATTGAAGCGGGTCAGAAGTTTGTTGCCGGTCTGAAACTGCACAGTCATGTTGCAAATATTGGCGATGTGCGCAGTCTTGTAATTCACCCAGCTTCAACAACCCACAGTCAGCTTTCGGCTGAAGAACAAGCCTCAACTGGGGTGTTTCCTGGGTTGGTGCGTCTTTCAGTTGGTCTTGAGTCGATTGAAGACATTTTGGCCGACTTAGAAGAAGGCTTTAAAGCCGCAAAGTAAACTTTCTAAGGGCTTCTAGCCCAATAATTTACTGTCCGTTCACCATGACGTCAGACCGAGTTCACAAGCCGGTGGAATCATAAGTGTTGTGAATGTGGCTATGACTCCGACCCCGCGAAAGATGGTGGTCGTTTACAGTCGAGCCGACAAGATATTCCGCAGGATCGTGACTGCAGGTGCCCTCACATCGCTCTTGTTGTTGGGTCTCATCGCTGCTTTTCTCATTTTTCGAAGCTCGGATACGTTCCGCCAATTTGGTATTAATTTCATCACTGGCTCAGAGTGGTTTTCGGCTGGCGAAGACCCTCTCGGCGGAGCAACTACTGCGCTGGCGGATGCGGATGACGCAAGTGTTTTTTCGATCGGCCCAATGATCGTTGGTTCGCTTGTTGTCGCACTGATCGCAATGTTTTTTGCAGTGCCACTGTCAATTGGTGGCGCACTGTATATCGAGTTTTATGCACCTAGAGGAATTTACCGCGTACTCGTTTCGATCTTGGATTTGGCCGCTGCCGTTCCCTCGTTGATTTTCGGACTTTGGGGAATTCAAGTCTTCACTCCGATTGGTGTGCGGTGGGCGACACTTCTCAACGACCGGTTGGGATTTATTCCAATCTTTGCCGTCGAGTTTGAGAACTTTGCGAGGAGTCCTTTCGTTGCGGGCTGTGTACTTGCAGCTCTGGTTGTTCCAATTACAACGTCGGTTGCTCGTGAAGTATATTCTCGCACTCCACGAGATTTGATAGACACCTGTTTTGCTCTCGGCGGAACTAAATGGGGCGCGATTCGCTCGGTTGTCATTCCTTACGGAAAGAGCGGTGTAATTGCTGGCGCGATGTTGGGTCTCGGACGAGCGTTAGGTGAGACAGTCGCAATTTATTTAATGTTAAACCTAGTTTTTGATTACTCGAATCAAATATTGGATTCGGCCGGTGGAAACGTAGCGTCAATGATTGCTCTGAAGTTCGGCGAAGCAACCGATAAAGAAATTTCGGCTCTTATTGCCGCTGGATTAGTTCTGTTCGTCATCACGTTAATTGTCAACATGATCGCATCAAGCATCGTGCAAAGATCGACGCCACGCGCATGAACTCTGTCCCCGCTACAGATCGCTATCTAGGCATTGAACCTCTTCGTCCGTGGGCGGTAACTCGTTCAACACGTCTCAAAAACTTGTCTCGCTCGCTTGTTTTCGCCTTAGTTGCATTTTTAGTAACGATCACGACTCCGTTAGCAAAAATTGATGGATGGGCAATCGCGTTTTTACTCATCAATGTCGCATGGGTCGTTGGTCAATCTTCACGATTGGGCGCAAAAGAACGTCGAGATGCGGTTTTAAGAGTGGTCTTTACTTCGCTGGCTGTCCTCGCCTTTGTTCCTTGGATGTCAATTTTCCTTACCGTCTTATTAAAGGGTTATCGTGCTATCTATCCTGGGTATTTCTTCTCGGATATGCGCACGTCAACGCCTGAGGATGAGTTCAACATTGGCGGAGCAGGACATGCAATTGTTGGATCGCTGATCATGGTGGCGATCGCAACGGTCGTTACTCTGCCGCTTGGAATTTTGAGCGGGATCTACCTCACCGAAGTGCGTGGGCGGATGACATTTCTCGTCAGATTCATCGTGCAATCGATGGCGGGTGTGCCATCTGTAGTAGCAGGGCTCTTTATTTTCACGACGATCGTACAGCCAATGGGTAAATACTCGGGAATGGCCGGCGGTCTCGCGCTCGCAGTGCTTATGCTTCCAACTGTTTCTCGCACTGCCGAAGAAGTGTTGAAACTCGTACCTGACGATTTGCGCAGTGCTGGCTATGCTCTTGGCGCAAGGCAATGGCGCACGGCAATCATGGTGGTATTGCCAACAGTCAAGTCTGGCCTTATCACAGCAGGCATCTTGGGAGTTGCTCGAGTAATTGGCGAGACCGCTCCACTACTTCTTACTTCCCTTAACACCAACGGTTTTGTGTGGAACCCAATCGGGGGGACTGTCGCGTCGCTTCCTACCTACATCTTCTCGATGTTTATGTACGGCACGGAGTATTCAACATCTCGAGCATGGACCGGATCGCTAGTTTTACTTGTGCTGGTGTTTGGGTTTTTCGTTCTTGCCCGGCGGCTTGGCACTACCGCGGCTCAAAATGCAAAAACTAATTCGCGTAAAGCTAGAAAGTTGAAGAAAAAATCATGAGCCAAAGGATTGAGAATATGACAAAACAAAATGTTGACACCTCGACTACGACGCCGCAACAATTTGATTCAGCTACCGAGTTCAAGGGACTCGAAACCCGAGGTGCTCATGCATGGTTTGGAACACATCATGCTCTCGCAGATGTATCACTTCGTTTCCCCGAACGAACCGTAACAGGGCTGATTGGTCCTTCCGGCTGCGGAAAATCAACGTTTATTCGCTTATTGAACCGAATGCACGAATTCATTCCGTCAGCAGCCATGGCGGGTGAGATTCTCTTGAATGGTTCGGACATCTACGCTCCATCAGAGGATCCTGCATTGATCCGGTTGAAAGTTGGCATGGTTTTCCAAAAACCAAACCCATTTCCTGCGATGACGATTAGAGAAAATGTCTTGGCAGGTATCAAGTTGGCTCACCTGAAGCGGGACAACCATGATGACATCGTTGAACAATGCTTGTCTCGTGCTGGTCTCTGGAAGGAAGTAAAAGATCGTCTTGGCGCATCTGGAGGTTCTCTTTCAGGTGGCCAACAACAACGGTTGTGTATTGCTCGTTCGCTAGCGGTAGAACCACAGGTTCTGTTGATGGACGAGCCATGTTCTGCACTTGACCCTGGCAGCACCCTTCGGATCGAAGAAACGATTAAGGAACTTGCAGAGAAAATAACGGTAGTGATCGTTACACACAACATGCAGCAGGCAAGTCGTGTGAGCGACTTCTGCGCGTTTTTCTTAACCGATGGCGGACCTGGCTATCTGGTTGAGGCTGATGCGACACGAAAGATCTTCACGAATCCAACTGATTCGCGAACCGCCGATTATGTTCAAGGAAAATTCGGCTGACAGTTAAGACGCTGTTCACTTTGTTTTCACCAATCGGACGCCTCAAATTTAGAGCACCGTAAACATGTTGGCTTAGCCTTCGCAAGTAATACTCACTTCAAAACAATTAGGAGAAATATGAACAAGCGTGTAAAGCATTTTGTAGCGGTCGTTATCGCTGCAGCGAGCGTGCTGTCGACGTCGTCGATAGCCAAGGCTGAAGATGTTACGGGTGGCGGCGCGTCGTTTCCTGTCTCATTTTTGACACCGGCAATTGCAGAGTTCAACAAAACTTATAGCCATAACCTCACCTACACATCAACTGGTTCTGGTACTGGAAAGAAAAACTTCAAGGCAACGACTTTCAAGTTTGCAGGAACAGACTCAGCAGTTGGATCAGCTGACTTGCCATCGTTCGGTTGGACTTACGTGCCATATGTAGCTGGTGCAATTGCCATTGGATACCGCTTAGATGAGCTTAAGGGTGCAACGCTCTCGCTGAGCCCTGCCACAATCAACGGTATCTTCGGTGGCGTAATTTCAAAGTGGAATGACCCAAGCATCGCGAACGACATCAAGACGAACCCAACATGGGGTAACTCGAAAAAGAAGTCCGATGTCAAAGGTGCGACTGCACTTTGGGAAAACGTAACTACGACTTCTGCAAAAATCACTGTGTCGATGTTGCCTGCAACTCTGAAGGCAAACAAAGGCAAAAAGATCGAGTGGATTGACGACACAACGAAGAAGGTTGTGAAGACGTTGACCGTTGGAACGAAAGCCGAAGCGAGCATGACTTCAGCCGTGAAGCCAACAGACAAATATTCGATCAAGGTAGGTGGCAAGACAATCGCAACTTATTCACAGATCTCTGTAACTCTGCCCGACCTAGCTATTCAAGTTGTATACCGCGCAGACACATCGGGTACCACCAACAACTTCTGCCAGTACATGGCCGGAGCTTCTAACCCAGACTGGAAGATCAACGACGCTTTTCAAAGTTGCGTTCCAGGTGGAATCACCGCCTACGGCTCGCGCTTCGTCGGTCAACCACAGAGCAATAACCAAGCGAATTACATTGCAAGTACGAACGGTGCAATCGGGTATGGAGAAGTGTCTTACTACACTGACCCTTCACGTGCAGCGCAGGGAGTTCGTGCAGCAAACATTCGGAATGCAGCTGGAAAGTATGTTGCGCCAACATCCGCAGGTTACAACTCGCATCTTGCAGGTGGAACTCAGGACGAAAAAGGCCTGATCACGTTCAACTGGAAACAAACTACAAACCCAACGGCGTACCCGTTAGGTGCAGTGACTTATGGACTTTGCCAAACTGCATCTGATGCAAAGAACAAAGTAGTTGCGCAGTTCTTCCAGTGGATCATTAGTGACTTCGGACCTAAGAATGCTGAAGCACTTGCCTATACACCGCTCCTTGGCTCTACAGCAACTAACGCCTTGGCGTTGGCAAAGAAGTGCGGCGCAAGCTGAAGTAATTAACTGAAATTTCAGCGCCCCCTCGCGCTGAAAAAAAATGCCCCGGGCTTTTGCCCGGGGCATTTTTAGTTATCTAGTTTTGTTACTGATTAAATCAGCGAATCAATTAATGCAGCAACGCGCTGGCGAATGTCGTCACGAATTATCCGCACAGCATCGATATCTTGTCCAGCCGGGTCGTTTAGTTGCCAATCTTCATAACGTTTGCCTGCAACAAATGGGCAGGTGTCGCCGCAACCCATAGTGATCACGACGTCTGCCTGAGCGATATCTGAATCTGACCATTTGGCAGGGATTTGGGCGGAGATATCGATCCCAATTTCGTTCATAGCTTGAATGGCGATTTTGTTTATTTGTGATGCGGGCTCTGAACCACCTGACCAAACTTTTATTTTGTCGCCACCGATTTCGCGAGCAAACCCTGCGGCCATCTGTGAGCGACCGGCATTATGTACACATAAAAACAGGATATTTGGTCGAATAAGCACAGTTTTATTGGTTATCTGTTTGTGGTGCGATGAATTTTATGATTACTAAAGCAATTGCCAAACCAACTAGTTGCATTAGAACGAACATCGGCACCGACTCAGGTGCGATGCCCGCGAATGTATCAGTCAGACTTCGCGCCAAAGTTACGGCAGGGTTCGCTAGAGATGTTGATGATGTGAACCAGTATGCGCCACCTATCCAGACGCCAACTGCAAAAGGCACAGCCGAGGTGCGACCAGAGCGAGATATTAGAAAAATCACTAGCAATAATCCAATGGTTGCAACAGCCTCTGAAAGCCAGATGTTCGAGCCAGTGCGAATTTTGGTTGACAGTGTGATCGCGTCAAGGTCAAACATCAAATTTGCAATGACAGTGCCGATACATCCTCCAATTGTTTGAGCAATTACATAAGGAACAATGTCACGAGATGAGAAATTATCTAAAAACTTTGCAGCGATTGTTACAACTGGGTTGAAGTGAGCACCTGAAACCCAACCGAACATCAAGATCAATGAAATTAGTGCACCAACAGTCGCACCCGAATTGGCCAAAAGTTGCAAACCAACATCTTGAGTGAGATTGGTTGCCATGACGCCCGAGCCGACAACTGCGATGATTAAAAGCATCGTGCCGAGTGCTTCGGCGGCTAGTCGGCGAGAAAGTGTTGGCTTTGAAGTCATTAAATAAGCATATGCGATTGAGATGGCTAACGAGAGAACAAAGAGTTACGTGTTCAAATTATTTTTCTGTGTCTTCGTCTGGCTGTTCGCGAAGAAATTTTTCAAGTTCGGCACCAAGGTCGTCAGCCGTTGGTATTTCGAAATTTGATCGAGCGTCGTAGTCGGTCTCAAGGCGCTTCAAGTGTTGAAAGATGTTTTCGTCACCCTCAACGGCTGCGTCGTGAAGTTCTTCCCAGCGCTGGATCTCTTCATAGAGTTCGGCGTGACGAGTAGGTATGCCAAGCACAATTTCTAGATGGCGCAACAGAGCGGCACTTGACTTGGGGTGTTGCGCATTTGTCAAATAGTGGGGCACGCCAACACGCAATGAAACTGCTGCAAGTTGTTCGCGTTCAAACCGCTCTTGCATCACACCAACGATGCCTGTGACGCCTTGATATGTCGGTCTTGAAAGTTTGAGTCGATGTGCCAGAGCAACGTTTGTTGTACTGCCGAACACTGACGGTGTACGTGTATGAGGGATTGCCTCGGAGATTGCCCCAACTGTGACGGCGACGCCGCAATTCAGGCGTTGCGCGGTTCTTAAAACACACTCAGAGAAAATATTCCAATTTGTGTGAGGTTCGATGCCGGACAATACGACAAGATCGCGAGTACCTTCTGGAAACTTCGCGACGACAATGTCGTTTTCGGGCCAGCGAATCTTTCGTTCGTCGTCTTCGTCGAGATAAATCTCTGGGCGTTCATGGGTGAAGTCAAAGAACGGATCTGGGTCGATGCTGGCTACGACAGTTACAGCTCGATCATCGAGACACCACTCGATTGCGCCGGTTGCCGCGCCCGCAGCGTCGAACCAACCCCGAAGGGCGACAACTAATACGGGGTCGCGCAGGTTGGGCACGGCGTCCCAGTCGGCTTCAAGCACGTCTTCGACGTTCATCGTGGCCCTCGAAAATAACCGTGACAATTTACTTCCACTGTGTAAGCATGGCAGCCGTGGTTGCGAATTCACTACCTAAATCTCGAGTTTCAAAGCGGCTTGCGGCGATTGCTGAATCGGCGACTCTGGCTGTTGATTCGAAGGCCAAGGCGTTGCAAGCTAAAGGTGAACATGTAATCGGATTTGGTGCTGGCGAGCCAGATTTTCCGACGCCCGAATATATTGTCGAGGCGGCCGTGCGCGCAGCGCGAGACCCGAAGGCGCACCGTTATACGCCTGCAGCAGGTTTGCCCCAGTTGCGCGAGGCGATTGCAGTTAAAACGAAACGTGATTCGGGCTTTGAGTGCGCGGCTTCGCAAGTTTTGGTAACCGTGGGTGGAAAGTATGCGGTGTTCGTTGCATTCGCGGCGTTGTGTGATCCGGGCGACGAAGTTATTTGTCCGGCACCATATTGGACGACGTATCCAGAGGCCATAACGCTTGCGGGTGGAGTGCCAGTCATAGTTGACACGACACAAGAGACAGAGTTCAAGGTGACGGTCGAGCAACTTGAGCGCGCCAAAACTGCAAAGACGAAAGTTTTGTTGTTTGTTTCGCCCGACAACCCGAGCGGCGCTGTTTATTCGCGCGAAGAAACAATTGCGATCGGCAAGTGGGCCGTTGCAAATGATATTTGGGTCGTAACTGACGAAATTTACGAGCACTTGACCTACGGTCAGCACAAGTTCACCTCAATGCCGACAGTTGTGCCAGAGATCGCTGATCGTTGCGTCATCGTCAACGGTGTTGCCAAAACTTATGCAATGACTGGCTGGCGAGTCGGCTGGATGATCGGGCCGCCAGATGTAATGAAAGCGGCGATCAACTTTCAAAGTCACACAACCTCGAATGTTTCGAACGTCGCGCAGTATGCGGCGCTTGCCGCCATCTCGGGTGACTTGTCGGCAGTGGCGATGATGCGTGAAGCGTTTGCTCGTCGTGGCGCGTTGATGCAAGAAATGTTGAACAAAATTCCGGGTGTGAGTTGCATGGCGCCGCAAGGTGCGTTTTATTGTTTCCCAGATTTCTCGGGCTTACTAAATCGCAATTTAAGTGGCGCAACAGCAGCAACAACTCTTGAGTTGGCAGATCTTGTATTGGATCGAGTCAAAGTGGCGTTTGTGCCGGGCGAAGCGTTTGGTCTACCTCGTTATGCGCGCTTTTCTTTCGCGCTCGGCGACGATGATTTGCGTGAAGGCATAAATCGTCTGGCGACTTTCGTCAACAGCTAAATAACTCTGGTAGGGTCGTGGCGTCGCGGCAATAGTTGCGATGTGTAAAACCCAGCGAAGTCCGGTGTAACTCCGGCACTGTCCCGCAACGGTAATTCAAGGTTCGAGCGCTCTGCGCAAGAACAGTGATTAGTCCGGTCGCCTCGGTCGAGCACCAAACCTAAAAGTCCCCGCGTGAGGGATAGGAGGAAATGAAAATGAAAGTACTAACTCGGGCCGGCTATGCCGGTCTTTTTATTTGTGCAGCAATGGTATTTGCTGCATGCGGAGGTTCGGAGAATTCTTCTGAGACAACAATCTCAGAGACTGAAACGACGATCGCCGAAGCAACTTATCCGGTAACTGCCGGCGGAATAACTCTTGATGCGCAACCAATGAAAATTGTTTCGCTTTCACCAACACACACTGAAATGCTGTATGCAATTGGTGCTGGCGATCAAGTTGTTGCCGTCGATGAATACTCGAATTTTCCGGCCGAAGCGGTTGCCCTTGGCACCAAGCTCTCGGGTTATGAACCAAACGTTGAGGCAATTGCTGGTTTTGCGCCAGACCTCGTTGTGGTTTCGTATGACCCAGGGAGTTTGGTCGAGCAACTCAATGCGCTTGATATTCCTGTTTATGTTGGCAATGGTGCATCAAACCTTGAGGCGATGTATGAGCAGATCGAGCAACTTGGTGCATTAACCGGACACTTAGATGTAGCTGTTCAGTTGACCGCCCAGATGCAAGATGAAATTGCGACAGCCGTTGCAGATGCAGGCACACTGACCGAGCCGATTTCGTATTACTACGAACTTGATAACACCTACTACAGCGTCACGTCGAACACTTTTGTTGGACAGATCTTCTCGCTGTTCGGACTTACAAATATCGCGGACACTGCAGAAGCCGGAAACGACTATCCACAATTGTCGAGCGAAGTGATCGTTTCAAGTAACCCGACGATGATTTTTCTGGCTGACACAAAATGTTGTGCTCAAACAGCGGCAACTGTTTCTGTGCGTGATGGTTGGCAAAAAATGGATGCTGTAAAGAACAAAAACATTGTCGAACTTGATGATGACATCGCGTCACGTTGGGGACCACGAGTTGTTGATCTAGTGAAGAGTATTCGTGAGGCAGTCACTCTCGTAGCAGCCAGCAAGTAAATATGTCGCTTGCCAAACGAGCAACGAGAGAGCGTGCAGGGACACGTTTTAGCGTTTGGTTGTTGGCAAGTTCTGCTCTACTCATCACTGCGGTTCTGGTTGGAACAATGATTGGTCCGGCTGGGCCGCAGTGGTGGCGAGTGCCGCTTGAACTTTTAAATCGTTTACCGCTCGTCTCAATAGACAGTGGAGTGAGTATTGAACAATGGAACATTGTCTGGCAGATTCGTGCGCCGCGAGTTGTGTTGGCCGCAATCGTCGGGGCGATGCTCTCTGTGGCGGGTGCTAGTTATCAAGGTGTTTTTCGTAATCCATTGGTTGATCCGTATTTGTTGGGTGTTGCTGCTGGGGCAGGGTTGGGTGCAACGCTCGTGTTTACACTGCAGCGTCAGTCGACAGAAAGTTGGTTGATTGACCCGTTGCCTCTTGCGGCTTTTGGCGGTGCATTGGTGGCTGTTTTCTTTACTTATTTGATTGGCAATGCGTTCAACAAGAGCAGGTCGAATACAACTCTCGTGTTGGCAGGAGTTGCAGTTACTTCGCTTGCAACAGCAATTCAGACATTTATCTTGCAGCGCAACAACGATGTTGTGCGACAGGTTTACAGTTGGATTTTAGGGCGACTTTCAAGTGCAACTTGGGGTGATGTGCGGTTGATTTTGCCGTATGTGTCGTTGAGTTGCATTGTGTTGTTAATGCATCGTCGTCTGCTGGATGTTCTTCGTGTTGGCGATGATGAAGCAATTGCATTGGGTACCAATATTCGCCGCGTGCGATTCGTAGTTGTGTTGGCCGCAACACTTGGTACTGCTGCTGCGGTTGCAGTCAGCGGGTTGATCGGCTTTGTCGGAATCATCGTGCCGCACGCGGTTCGACTTCTCGCAGGTGCAAGTTATCGACGAGTTTTACCGCTCAGTATTTTGCTCGGCGCAGCCTTTTTGGTGGCAGCCGATATTCCGAGTCGAGTATTGGCCGACCCTGCTGAAACCCCAATTGGTGTAGTAACAGCATTTTTTGGTGCGCCATTTTTCTTGATGCTGTTACGTATGAGAAAGACTCAGACATGAGCACGCTCGGGTTTTGTGATCTGACTATTTCTTATGACGGTGTTTGTGCAGTCAATGGCTTTAACGACATCTTGCATTCAGGCGAGTGGCTATGTTTAATTGGCCCTAACGGTGCGGGAAAATCTTCGGTTTTACGTGCTGCTGCGGGATTGATTAATTACTCGGGCTCGGTTGCGATAGATCAAAAAGAAATTCCGACGACGTCGGCGCGATGGCGCGCGCAAAACATCGCATTTGTTCCTCAGACGCCGTTGATGCCCGATGACATGTCAGTTGTTGAATACGTTTTGCTTGGGCGAAACCCATACATCAAACATTTTGCATCTGAGTCGACACATGATCTAGAAGTTGTTGAAAAGATTTTGCACCGCCTTGATCTTGAGCAATTTTCGAACCGAATGGTAGGCACGCTTTCAGGTGGAGAACGCCAGCGTGCTGTAATCGCGAGAGCCTTGGCTCAAGAGGCGCCTGTGTTGTTGTTAGATGAGCCAACCGCCGCACTAGACATCGGCCATCAGCAACAGGCTTTGGAACTTGTCGACAAGTTGCGACGCGAACAGGGTTTGACAGTCGTCTCGGCGATGCATGATTTGACCCTTGCGGGCCTGTACGCAGATCGACTGGTCTTGATGCATCAGGGCTCTTGTGTTGCATCGGGCGATGCGAAAAGTGTCTTGCGGTCTGAGACGCTCGCCGAGTTTTATGGCGTGTCAGCAAGGGTGCATCATGAAACAGATGGCACAGTTGTTGTAATTCCGCAAAGGGTGAACAGCAACTAGTTTGTAATAGATGTCTGACTCGGATCAGCGAAAATTCGCCAACACATTAAATGAGCACGTGTCCGGATGTGCGGCGGCGCATCAACGCCTTTTGGCTGCGCTCGAAAATTTGACTGATGATGATTGTCGACAAGATTCGTTGTTGCCGAACTGGTCACGAGGTCATGTGCTGACTCACTTATCGCGCAATGCCGACAGCCATGTGAATTTGTTGCAAGCCGCTGTGCGGGGAGAGGTGGGCGAACAATATGCGAGCGCCGAGCAACGCAACGGCGACATCGAGCGCGGGTCAACACGTAGCGCAGAAGAGTTAGTAATGGACCTGCGGCTGAGTATTTACGGTCTTGAAGCAGCCTGGGCGAGCGCAAATGAGAAAGCCTGGTCGGGACAGGGTCGTACTTTGCGTGGGAATGTAATCGAGATGTCGTCACTTGTATTTTTGCGCTGGCGAGAAGTTGAGATTCATCACGCTGATTTGAATCTTGGTTTGGGTTACGACGATTTGACACCGTTATATGTGCGGCTAGAACTTGATCAGCAGATAATGCTTTGGCGCAGTCGCAAACCGATGGGAATGACTGACTTACCGGAGATCGCCAAAAAGTTATCGCCGTCGCAGCGGTTGGCTTGGCTAATGGGTCGTGTTGAAGTAGCAGGTTTGGCAAAACCAGAACCATTGTGAGCAGGTTTTCACGTTTTTAGTGATCTAGTTTGTTCGCAAAGATTTGGATTAAATCTTTCGCACCACTAGATGATGCGGCAATTGAGTTACACCTTCGGTGAAACTTTCACCGACTACGGCAAACTCGTTGCGCAGATAAAAATTCATTGCAGCATCTCGAGCTTTTGCCCAGATGTAAATTGCGCTGTGAGATTTAGCATGCGCGACTCCAGCGTCAATCAATATTTTGCCGAGACCACAACTTTGTTTGTTAACGGCCACAGCCATGCCCCGCAGTTGAACCGCGATTGCGTTCGGGTCTTCTTGCCACGGATTCATCACCCACGTAGATGTAGCGACGAGGGTTTTATCTTCGTCAAAAATGCCTAAGTGGATGGTGCCAGGTTTTGAATCTTCGGGGTAACTTGCGTTTTTGTTTGGCGTATCGGCACGCAATACTGCAGCCCGTAGAGGAATAGTCTCGTGCGTCTTGATTTCGACGACTATTGAAAGTGGATTTATCACTAGTTATGAGAATAGTTGGCGCAGATCTAGAACTCGGTGGGCAATAGTTGCTGCTTCAGCGTGATCATGAGTCACGTGCAGAGTTGTTGTGCCGCGTGCCGTCAATAGTGCACGCAAGTCTTCGAGCAGTCGGCTGTGAAGCTCACTGTCGAGTCCGTTGAGCGGCTCGTCGAGCAACAAAACTTCTGGTTCGGCAACTAATGCTCGAGCAACAGCAATGCGCTTAGCTTCGCCACCTGAAAGATTGGTGATGCTGCGATCAGCAAGATGACTAAGACCGACAAGATCAAGTGCTTCGCTGACTTTTGTAACGATTGTTTGCTTTGCAACCTGCTGAATTTTTAATGAATAGCCCACGTTTTGACTGACATTCAGATGCGGAAAGAGTTGGTTGTCTTGAAATACCAAGCCGATTTGGCGTTTGTGTGCGGGGCGATTGGTGATGTCGTTGTTGTTGAGCAGAATCGTGCCTGCAGCCATGACTTCGAGGCCAGCGATACACCGCAAAAGTGTGGTTTTACCAGAACCGCTGGGGCCAGTTAGCGCGACAATTTCTCCACGCTGAATTGTGAGCGACAAGTTTGTAAACAATGGTCTTGACTCGTAGTTCACAGTGATGTTTTTGATTTCAAGCACGACTATTGGTGCTTTCTGTCGTGCTGAACTTGTCGATCACAAAAATAACTATGATGCTGAAAATTATTAGCAGGCTCGCCAAGGCGTAGCCCTGCGACTGCAAGATATCGCCTGGTCGCGAGAGCAATCTAGAGATTGTCACCGGCAGAGTTTCGGAGTTGCGACGAACCAAGAAACTGCTGGCGCCGAATTCTCCGAGCGAAACTGCGGCCGAAATTGCCGCTGCGACGATTATGGCTCGACGAACTATTTTAAAGTCGATTGTTCGCCAGACCTGCCAATTAGTTGCACCGAGCACGCTTGACGCCTGACGAAGCGAATCGGGGATGTCGTTTAAAACGGGAGTGATTGCACGAATTGCCAATGGCAGCGCGACGAGTGCGTGGGCGATCGGCAACATCATTTGTGAGCCACGCCAATTAAAAGGCTGTGTATCAAATGTGACGATTATGCCAAGACCGATTGAAACTGCCGAGACAAGAATTGGTAACGAAGTGAGAGCCGAAATAAAGCGAAAGTTTTTGTTATAGGCCAGTGATGAAGCAGCAAGAAGCGCGATTGTGGTGGCGATGAGAATTGTTACTACTGCATATCCGAGCGAAGTAATGAGCGAATTCAATACTCGTGTGTTGCTCAATACTTCTCGCCATGCATTCGTGCTCAGACGCGAGTTTGAGATCAGAGATTTTCGGAAAATTGCCAAAATTGGCACAAGAGCAAAAGCGATTGACATCAGGCAGATTGTTGAAACGGCAAGTTTCTGTGAGGTTTTGTTGATGAGCCTTTGGCGAGAAATTGTCGTGTTGATAATTTGCAGTCTGTTAGTTCGTCTAGTTGACGAAATTAATAAAAACGCAATGCTGATCACGCAGATCTGCAGCAAACTGAGCACGAGAGCGCCCGAGACATCTCCGAGTTGCATTGCCCGAAAGTAAATTTCGGTTTCAATTGTCGATCGAGATGGCCCGCCCAAGATGCGTACGACGCCATACGACGTAAAGCAAAGTGTGAATACGACGAGCGCCGAATTTAAGATGACTTTGCCCAGCAACTTAAGCGTGATTGAAGTAAAAACTTGTCTTGGAGATGCACCGAGTGTTCGTGCAGCGTCGTCAAGATGTGGGTGAATCTGCAGCCAGCGCGCACCAATGATTCGCGCAGCGAACCCAAAATTAAAGTACGTATGGGCGAGGATCAGGGCAAATGCAGTGCGATGAAAACTGTTCGGCAGCACCTGTAGAAATGCAGCCCCGACCACGATGCTGGGCAAGATAAACGGAACGCTGATCAGGCTGATTATCAAGCGCTGAGACCTGAATTTGAAATTTGCTATTACTGCTGCGATTGGTAGAGCAATGACCAGGCTTGCAATCGTGCTGATTATGGCTTGCCAGGTTGTGAACCAAACAACATTAAGGATCGTTTCGCTTTTCAAGATTTTGAGTGACTCAAATTTGAGCGAGGTAAAGAGGATATTGCCAACTGGCACAACTACAAAAGCGAAAACAAAAACCGTCGGCAGTACAGCCAAGAGTTTGATGCCGCGATTCTGTTGAAACAGTGTTGCTGGCATGTTTTTAGCGCAACATTATGTTGGTGAACTCGTCTAACCAGATCAGCAAGCTACGCGAAATCAACTCAGGGTCGAGTTGCAGTGGCGACTCTGGCCGCAATGAGTATTTGACGAAGTCGTCGGGAAGTTTGGCGTTGACATTGGCTGGATAAACGAACAGTGTCAGAGGCAGATCTTCTTGAAACTTGAGATCAGTGAGATAGTCGATTAAGAGTTTCGCTTCACTTTCGTGTTTCGTGCCGCGAAGGATGCCTGCGAACTCAACTTGTCTAAAGCATGTAAGCGATGCAACTGCAGTCGGGGCGGTGGCCGGACGCGGGCTCGCGAAGATCATTTCTGCGGGTGGGCTTGATCCGTAACTTACGACGATTGGTCGTTCACCTTTGCCTGATGATCCGGAAAATTCTGTGTAGTAGGCCTCGGTCCAGTCGCCAACTACGAGCGCACCGTTTTGTTTGAGCGCTTTCCAATATTCGTCCCAACCGTCTTCGCCGAATTCGGCGATTGTTGCGAGCATGAACGCCAAACCTGGTGATGAACTAACTGGGCTTGGTACGACGAGCAGGTTCGCGTAGTTTGACGAAGTTAGTGCGCGCAGCGTAAGTGGTGGTGCGATTTTGCGTTGAGCGAACCAATTGACGTCATAGTTGATGCAGACATCGCCCGTATCAACAGGTGTTACTTCAAAGTTGGGCACGAGTTTGCGTGCAGCTGGGTCGAGGTTGGCAAGATTCTTTGATTCGTAAGGCGCGAAAATTTTTGCGGCGAGCGCGCGAGAGATGAGTGTGTTGTCGACACCCCATAAAACGTCTGCCTCTGGGTTTCCTGCAGTGAGTGCGGCTTTAGTGACGAGTTCGCCCGCATCTCCGCCGAGCGCAATGTTGACTTTGATTCCTGTCTGTGCGGTGAAGTCATCAAAAATACTTGGAGTTGGAGTGAACGAGTCATAGGCGAGCAAAGTGAGTGTGACTGGGTTTGCTAAATCTTCAGCATCTTGAGTCGAGTCTTGTACGTCAGTTGTTGAACTTGATGAGCAAGAAGTTGCCGCGGTGATCAATGTGATTGCTGATATCGCAATCAGGATCTGACGGAGTCTCGTACTTTTCATGTTTACCTCACTGTTTGATTTTTTGGATTGGCTGCCGGGTTATTAGCTGACGAGTTATAAATAGTTGGCCGGTCTCAAGTGAAATTGAAACTTCAAGTTCGGTAGCTTCGTTGCTCACACCACGCGTTTCGTGATTGGTTAATTGCTCGCCTTTAAGTGGCCAACGCAAGCCCGTCGTGGTGATCTTTTTGGATATATCGCTGAAGCTTTGTATGCCAACGAGGTCGCCGATGTTTGTAGAAAATGTGAGTCTTTTTGGGCCTTGCAGGGCAAAAAGTTGTGAGTCGTTCCAGATGGCTTCGACGTCAATTTTTGCGAGTGTCGGATTGAACATTGCTGCGAGCACACCAAATTGATGATCAAGTCGTCCACCACCTGCAGTGACGACCACAATTTTCTGTGATTCGTGTTCGGCGGCGTACAACAGCGCTGAATTCAAGTCTGTGAAATCTTTGTCGCGATTGTGGCGAATAATTTGTGTGCCTTCAGATGAGGCGCGGGCGAGAGCAGATTCACTGACTGAGTCAAGATCGCCAATCACAGCATCAACTTTTAGATTTAGTTTTTGCGCGGTGTGTAAGCCGGAGTCGGCGGCAATGATTAAGTTGACGTCGGTAATTGCGCGAACGATGTTGAGTGTGGCGTCGTTAGGTGGTGGACCGCCACTAAAAATTAGAGATGTGTTGACCATTGTCGCTTCCTCCGCTGGCATTACCCAGATCAGGTGTGCGGGTCGGTGACGGCGGCCACCCTCTCAGCCCACCGAACCAGTGGACTCCCCGTGCGTATTGATTTCACTATAACAACTCACATTGATAATGCCGATTAACAACTTGGTCTATGTCATCGCAGGTAGCCTGCTTATTCAATGAGCAAAGTAAGCCCCCTTGCAGGATTAGGAAATAGCGCTGGTGATTCCGGTGTCGCTGGTGCGTCAGGTTCTGGCGTCGCCGATGGTGCAACTGGAGTTGCGACCGTCGCTTCAACCGACACAATCATCACGATCACTCCTGTGGCGCACGCCAAGCTGATTGATTTGCGTGATGCTGAATCTGAGCGCGAGCGGTTGGGATTGCGACTCGAAATTCTTTCTGGTCCCGGCGAAGATTTTCGTTACGACTTAGTTTTTGACGAGTTCGTTAAGGCAGCTTTCACCGATGAAGTGCGCACGATCAATGGTTTGAAAATTATCATCGGCGCAAAAGATTTAGATTTGCTGCGCGGTGCCGAACTTGACCATGATGATGCCAAAGGTTTGTTGATTCGTAACCCGAATAAGCCGTTGCGCGCCGACATTGAAGGTCTCGTCGCAGACGACGAAATTTCTGCGCAGATTGAAGCGATTGTGTTTAACGATGTGAACCCAGCACTTTCAGCACACGGTGGCTTCGTCACTTTTGCCGGCCACGACAAAGAGGGCACTGCCTATTTCACAATGGGCGGTGGGTGCCACGGCTGTTCGATGTCGCGTCAGACAATGTTGGACGGCGTGCAGACGATGTTGGTTGAGCAAGTTCCGGCGATTACGCGCGTGCGTGACATCACAGATCACACAACTGGCGCGAATCCTTACTATTCATAAATTTTTTGAAAAGTTTTTTTCAGTTTCTCGGGCGGGCATACAAGTATTTTCGGGGAACAAAGCGAGTTTGGCGTAAGCCACCACGCGCAGATTTATTGATCATTGATCGTGGGACAGCAAGCCCGCTAGACGAGATGTTCGCGCATCACAATCCGCACATTATGGATATTCGTGGCGAGAGCGTGAACATGTTGGCGTTATTGCGCGCCGTGCCAAAGATTCATCTTGGCGCCGTCGCATATCTCGAGGCCTACATCGACTTCGTCAACCCCAAACTCATCCTCTCACGCACTGACAACAACCCAACTTTGTGGCAACTCAAACGCCGCCCCAACTCAACTTACAAAGTCGCCCTCATCCAAAACGGCTGGCGCTTTGAATACGCAGACTCGGTACCTCATGCTTCAATCAACAAAAAGTATCAAGTTGATAGTTTTCTAACTTTTGGGAATGCGACAACAAGAATTCTTTCCTCAAGACTTGAAGGCAAATTCATAGATACTGGAAGTATTAAAGCAAATGTTTTCCAAAAAATTGAAAGATTTAAGAATGACGCACCAGTTGTGTTTGTGTCTACATTTCGAGCATCAAAGCATAAAAATTATCTTCAGGGAACAGTTTTTTTTGAGCACTTAGAAAATATATGTGAGAAGTATAAAAAGAAAATTTTGATTGTTGGATGTGAGCGATCAGATAGTGGTAGCCAGACAGAGAAAAATTTTTACTCGGGCTTGTTTAGTTCAAATAACTGGAACATGGTGTCACGAGTATCAGAAACTAGTTCGTACGAATTCATTAGTTCAGCGAGCTGTGTGATTGTTGAAAGCAGCAGTTTGGGTTATGAAAGCCTTGCGATGGGTTTGCGAACTGGTTTTGTGGCGATCCGTGACCGTAATCGAGTAACAGATCGGTTTGGGAAGCCGTTGGAGTTTGGAGAGAAGGGGCCGTTTTGGACGAATGATCCAAGCGAAGAAGAGATTGGTCGAATCTTGGACTATTTGCTCACGGTTTCTGATGAACAGTGGGAGCGCGATAGTGGATGGATTCGTGATCAGTTGATGGTGCATGATTACGGGAATACGAAGATTCGGGCTTATGTTGAGGGTGTTTTGACTGGTAGTTTGAAGAGCAATTAGTTCAAAAGTAAGGGGAAAATTATGGGTCGCACAGTGCGCGCGGCGTTATTGCAAACCGATTGGACCGGCGACAAAGGCACGATGATCGACAAGCACGAGGCGCAAGCTCGTGAAGCCGCCAAGCAAGGCGCACAAGTTATGTGCTTCCAAGAATTGTTTTATGGTCCGTACTTCTGCCAAGTGCAAGAGCCCGAGTATTACTCGTACACGGAGCCAATTCCAGATGGACCAACTACAAAACGATTTCAGGCACTCGCCAAAGAACTTGGCATGGTTTTGGTTTTGCCGATGTACGAAATTGTGCAAGCCGGTTTGTACTACAACACTGCAGCGGTGATCGACGCTGACGGAAAATATCTTGGCAAGTATCGCAAGCAACACATTCCGCAAGTGAAAGGTTTTTGGGAGAAGTATTACTTCACACCAGGCACCGGCGGATATCCAATCTTTGATACTGCTGTCGGCAAAGTCGGTGTTTACATTTGTTACGACCGACACTTTCCAGAAGGTTGGCGCGCGCTCGGATTGAACGGCGCTGAAATCGTGTTTAATCCTTCAGCTACAAGCCGAGGTTTGAGCGAATACATTTGGAAAATCGAGCAGCCTGCAGCTGCCGTTGCCAACATGTATTACGTCGGGGCGATCAATCGAGTTGGCATTGAGCCACTTGGTGACGATGATTTCTACGGTCAGAGCTACTTCGTTGACCCAGAAGGAAAGTTCGTCGGCAATCAGGGCGATCCATATAAGCCAGAGTTGATCGTTCGCGATCTCGATATGGACAAAATTAAAACTGTGCGCGATCGTTGGGCGTTTTATCGTGATCGCCGACCAGACGCATACGACGAGCTAGTCGAGCGATAAAAACTTAAAAATCACAACCACAACACAGGGAGGAAACATGGCGCGAATACTTATTAAAAACGGAACCGTTGTCAGCCCGACCGGTCGTCATGAAACTGACGTGTTGATTGAGGGCGAGACGATTTTGGCATTGTTTGAACGCGGCAAAGCAGACGCGTTGAACGTGACTGCCGACAAAGTGATTGACGCCAAGGGTAAATACGTAGTGCCTGGTGGCATCGACGTGCACACGCATATGGAGTTGCCATTTGGTGGCACCTCAGCAAGCGACACATTTGAAACCGGCACCACGGCTGCTGCATGGGGTGGCGTGACAACAATCGTCGACATGGCGTTGCAGCGATATGGCGAAAACGTGCACGAGGGATTGGCTGAATGGCATCGCAAAGCCGGTGGAAACTGCGCTGTTGACTATGCGTTTCATCAAATCATTGGCGGTATTGACGAACAGTCGTTGAAAGACATGACTTATTTGGTTGAGCATGAAGGTGTAACAAGTTTCAAATTGTTCATGGCATACCCTGGCGTGTTCTACAGCGACGACGGCCAGATTTTGCGCGCGATGCAAACTGCAAGCGAAAACGGTGCGACGATCATGATGCACGCCGAGAACGGAATTGCAATCGATGTGCTTGTGCAACAACACATTGCACGTGGTGACACTGACCCGAAGTATCACTCGTATTCGCGACCAAGTTTGCTCGAGGGTGAAGCAACAAATCGTGCGATTGTCTTGTCAAAGGTCGCCGGAAACGTACCCCTATATATAGTTCACATGTCGGCGTCTGAAGCGTTGAACGCCCTGGCCGAGGCGCGCCACGAGGGTCTAAACGTATTTGGCGAAACTTGTCCGCAATACCTATATATGACGCTTGAAGATCACTTGGCTCGCCCAGGTTTTGAAGGCGCGAAGTTTGTTTGCTCGCCACCGATTCGCAGCAAGCACGACACGCACGACCACCACGGAGATTTGTGGAAGGGTTTGCGCATGAATGAGCTCGCGATCGTTTCAACAGACCATTGCCCGTTCTGTTACAAAGATCAAAAAGAATTGGGTCGCGGAAACTTCTCGAAGATTCCAAACGGCATGGGTGGCGTAGAGCATCGAATGGAACTTATTTATCAGGGTGTTGTGCAAGGCGAACTGTCGCTTGAACGTTGGGTTGAAACTTGCAGCACGACACCGGCACGAATGTTCGGTATGTATCCGCAAAAAGGCATTATTGCCGCAGGATCAGATGCCGACATCTTGATCTGGGATCCGAACAAGAAGACAAAGATCGGCATCAACGACAAGCACCACATGAATATGGACCACTCGTCATGGGAAGGCACCGTCATTGACGGCAAAGTTGACACCGTGTTGTCACGCGGCATGGTTGTAATTGAAAATGATAAATTTCACGGACGCAAAGGGCACGGCAAATTCATCAAACGTGGCCTATGCCAATATCTGAACTAAATAAACCACACATACAGGAGAAATAATGAATCGCATTAGTCATTGGGTCAACAACAAAGTTGTCGCCGGAACATCTGGCAAATCAGGCAAGGTGTTTAACCCTGCAACTGGCAAACAAGAGTCTGAAGTTGACTTGGCAAATATTGCCGATGTTGATGCAGCCGTTGCTTCAGCGAAGGCCGCGTTTCCGGCATGGCGTGCGACAAACTTGTCGCGTCGCGCCGAGATTATGTTTCGCATGCGCGAACTTGTTGACGCAAACCGCAAAGAGATCGCCAACTTATTGACTCTTGAGCACGGCAAAGTGCCGAGCGACGCGTTGGGTGAAGTTGCTCGCGGGCTTGAAAATATCGAGTTCGCTTGCGGCGTGCCAGCAATGCTCAAGGGCGGGTATTCAGAACAAGCATCAACTGGTGTCGATGTTTATTCAATTCGTCAACCACTCGGTGTTGTAACCGGAATTACTCCGTTCAACTTTCCGGCAATGGTGCCAATGTGGATGTTCGCCAACGCGATCATGTGCGGCAACACATTTATTTTGAAGCCAAGCGAGAAAGATCCATCGGCATCAATGTTCGTTGCCGACTTGCTTCGTCAAGCAGGCCTTCCTGATGGTGTTTACAACGTTGTGCACGGTGACAAAGTGGCCGTAGATCGTTTGCTTGACCACCCAGACATTGCTGCAGTGAGTTTCGTAGGTTCGACACCGATCGCGAAATATGTATATGAGACCGGTACAAAAAATGGCAAGCGTGTGCAGGCCCTTGGTGGCGCGAAGAATCACATGTTGGTTTTGCCAGATGCAGATCTGGACATGGCAGCAGATGCTGCGATCAGTGCCGCATACGGTTCAGCGGGTGAGCGTTGCATGGCAGTTTCTGTTGTGCTTGCAGTTGACTCAATCGCTGATGACTTGGTCAACAAGATCAAATCAAAAGTGCCAAACATTAAAGTTGGCGCAGGCTCAGACCCTGCGAGTGAAATGGGTCCGTTGATTAGCCGTGAACATCGCGACAAAGTTGCTGGTTATGTGACTGGTGCAGCAAAAGAAGGCGCAAAAGTTGTTCTCGACGGAACCGACAAAGCAAAAGATGAAGGTTTCTTCTTGAATCCAAGTTTGATTGATCATGTCAAGCCAGGAATGAAGTGCTACGACGAAGAAATTTTCGGACCAGTGCTCACCGTTATGCGCGTGAAGAGTTACGACGAAGGATTGAAAGCGATTAACGACAATCAATTCGGAAACGGAACTGCGATTTTCACTCGTGATGGTGGCGTTGCGCGACAATTCCAATACGACGTGAACGTAGGCATGGTCGGCATCAACGTGCCGATTCCTGTGCCAGTTTCTTACTACTCATTTGGTGGTTGGAAGGCGAGTTTGTTCGGTGACCAACACATGTACGGCCCAGAGGGCATCAATTTCTATACGCGAGGCAAGGTTGTGACTTCACGTTGGCCAGACCCACGTACGTCAACAGTTGACCTCGGCTTTCCACACAGCAGGTAAATAAGTGGACATCGGCGTTGTACTGCAGACGACTCCACCTGCACGGCAGGTGATTGATCTTGCACGCAAGGCCGATGCCCTTGGTTTTACACACGTTTGGACTTTTGACAGCCACATTTTGTGGGAAGAACCGTACGTTATCTTCAGTCAGATTTTGGCGGAAACAAAAAATGTCATTGTTGGTCCGATGGTCACGAACCCAGCGACTCGTGATTGGACAGTAACGGCAAGTTTGTTTGCAACGCTCAACGAGATGTACGGCAATCGCACTGTCTGTGGCATCGGGCGTGGTGACTCTGCGGTACGTGTAACAAACGGAAAGCCGACAACACTGGCGACTTTGCGAGAAAGCATCGACGTAATTCGTGAACTTTCGAATGGCCGCGAAGTCGACTACAACGGTTCAAAAATCAAATTTGAGTGGGCGTCAAAGAGCAAGTGCGAAGTATGGGTCGCAGCGTATGGGCCAAAGGCTCTTCAGTTGACCGGTGAGGTTGGCGATGGTTTTATCTTGCAACTTGCCGACATTGATATTGCCGCGTGGACAATCGAAGCAGTGCGCAAAGCTGCACGCGATTCGGGTCGTGATCCAAATTCGGTAAAAATTTGTGTTGCAGCACCTGCATATGTTGGTGACGATATGTCGCACATGCGTGAGCAGTGTCGTTGGTTTGGTGGCATGGTGGGCAATCATGTGGCTGACATCGTCGCGCGTTACGGCGAATCAAGCGCCGTGCCAAAAGCGTTGACTGATTACATCAAGGGTCGTGAGGGCTATGACTATAAACAACATGGCCAAGCCGGAAACACGCACACAACTTTTGTGCCCGATTCGATTGTGGATCGTTTTTGTATTTTGGGCAACGTTGATGAACACCTAAAGCGTTTGAAAGAACTCAAGGGTCTTGGGGTTGATCAGTTCTCGGTTTATTTGCAGCATGATGGCAAAGAGCAGACTCTTGAGGCTTACGGCAAAGAAATTTTGCCCGAGATTGCGGCGCTGAGTCGGGCAAAGAAGTAAAAATGTTGGCGCGTCGCATCGCGTATCGCTCGGCAATGTTTGTTGTGGCGATTACCTCGGTAGTTGTCTTGTGGGAGCTGTACAAAATTCTTGGGCCACAAGACGGAGGAAAGTTCTTTGGCGTAAGCATCTTGCCGCGAGCAAATGACACAGCGATGCCACACTTTTCGACAATGTTGAGCCGATATGGGCGACCTGAGGTTCGGGGGTCAGACAAGAAAATTTGGGTTGTTGTTCTGTCTGGTGCGATGTTCTCGTTGCGCCTGTCTTTAGTTGGATTTTTTCTTGGTACAACGATCGGTGTAGGTCTTGCAGTGTTGATGTCGCGCTACCGAATAGTGCAACGCGGATTGTTGCCATACCTCGTGATGTCGCAGACTGTGCCGTTGATCGCGCTCGCACCGCTGGTCGTAAGTTGGGGTGGCAAGTTAGAAATTGGATCGTTCATTTGGCCACGGTGGCTGTCAGCCTCAATTCTCGGAACTTTTCTAGCTTTTTTTCCGATCGCTGTTGGCACTTTGCGAGGGCTCGCCAGTGCGCCCGCAGCAGCGGTTGAACTGATGGATAGTTATGCGGCGTCGTGGAAGCAAACGCTGTTTAAGTTGCGGTTTCCTGCGGCGGTGCCGTTCATGGTTCCGGCGTTCAAACTTGGTGCGTCTGGTGCGGTTGTTGGTGTTGTTGTCGCTGAAATCAGCACCGGTCTCAAAGGTGGCATTGGTCGGTTAATCATTGAATACGCGCGCGAAGCGACCGGCGACCCGGCGAAAGTTTTCACTGCGGTTTTCGGTGCAGCGGCACTGGGTATAACGATGTCGGGGCTCGTCGCACTGTCTGATGTTTTATTAATGCGAAACCGACCCAAGGAGACGACAACGTGAGTGCTTTAGAAGTTGCCGGCGCGAGCAAAATTTTTAATCAAGGTACGACAAAACAAGTCGACGCATTGATCGACGTTAACTTGACGGTTAATCCAGGCGAGTTTGTTTCTTTGATTGGTCCTTCGGGCTGTGGCAAGTCAACTTTGTTGCGCTTGATTGCAAATTTGCTTGAGCCAACTTCTGGTTCTGTGAGTGTCAACAATAAAACTGCTGCTCAAGCGCGACTTGATCAAGATTACGGAATGGCATTTCAGCAAGCCGGGCTTTTTGATTGGCGAACCGTAAGCAAGAACATTGAGTTGCCTCTAGAACTAAAAGGCTGGGATAAAGCCAAGCGTGAAGCACGTGCAAAAGAGATGTTGGAACTCGTGAAGCTTCCTGAGTTTGCAGACTTGTATCCGTGGCAGTTGTCGGGTGGCATGCAGCAACGCATCGCAATCGCCCGTGCTCTTGCTGCGCATCCGCCGTTGTTGTTGATGGATGAACCTTTTGGTGCTCTCGATGAAATGACTCGTGAGTACATGCAGGGCGAGCTTCTGCGTATTTGTGGCGAAACTTCAACGACAGTTGTGTTCGTGACGCACTCGATACCTGAAGCCGTCTATCTCTCAAATCGTGTTGTGGTGATGTCGCCACGTCCTGGTCGAATCACTGAAGTGATTGACGTTGACCTTGGGTCAAAGCGCAATGAAGATACTCGTGCCGCCGATGGTTTTTTCAAGAGCATTACTGCTGTACGTGAGGCTCTTCGTGGCACGCACGCAGATCACGCTGCAGCTAATGCAATTCGTGGAGTCGAAGATCGCTGACCATGGCAGAAAATAATGCTCTGCGAGTGATTGCTCGTTTGCGACAAATTGGTCCAGCGCTAGTTTTTGGTGTTTCATTTCTTGCGCTTTGGGAAGCAGCAGTGCGAGGCTTTGACCTTAAGCCATATTTTCTTGCTGCACCATCAAAAATTTTTGAACAATTTTTTAAGAATTATTCGCGCATTTGGGAAGCATCAATGGTTTCAGGTGGCAATGCCCTCGTCGGATTGATCGTTGGCACCGTATTTGGTGTGGCGATGAGTTTTATTTTGAGTCGGTATCGATTTTTAGGAGAGTTGATTACACCTTTGGCGATTGCTTTAAATGCGATTCCAATTTTTGTGTTGGTTGCAGTTTTGAACAATATGTATTCGATCACGAGTGAGATTCCTCGTCGCGTGATGGTGACACTTGTTGTTTATTTCATTGTGCTGGTTAACGTTGCAAAAGGTTTGACACAAGTTCGGTCAACTCACGTTGAACTGATGCGCAGTTACGCCGCAAGCGAGTTTGTAATCTTGCGCAAAGTGCGAGTACCAAATGCTGTGCCGTATTTGTTTACGGCGCTAAAAGTCGCTGCGCCAGCCTCGGTGATTACGGCTTTTGTCAGCGAATATTTTGGCGGTCTTCAAAACGGCCTCGGAAGCCGAATTACGAGCAATATCGCCAACGCCAAAAACGCTGCGGCGTGGGCCTACGTTTTAGGGGCATGCCTGCTTGGGCTAGCGTTCTACACAGTCTCCATTATTTTGGAGAGTGCCACTCGCAAGGGTGACACTAAATAAAAACAAAGCGGGCTCAAACCCGGGGGAGAAATAATGAAAAAGACATTAAAATTTGCCTTCGCAGGCATCGCGGTAATGTCGCTGGTCGTTGGCGCTTGTGGCGGCAGTGACGATGCGGCAACCGATGAAGGTGCAGTAACTGAAGAGACAACAGCACCTGCAGAGTGCACAACACCGACACCGGTGAAATTGCAACTGCAATGGTTCACCCAGGCTCAGTTCGCTGGTTACTATGCAGCACAAGACCAGGGCTTCTACGCCGATCAGTGTCTTGAAGTAACGATTATGGAAGGCGCAGTGGATATCACTCCACAGAACGTGCTTGCCGACGGCCAAGCCGACTTCGCAATTTCTTGGGTTTCCAAGGCGCTTGCAAGTCGTGAAGGCGGAGCAAACATTGTGAACATCGCGCAGATCTTCCAACGATCAGGCACATTGCAGGTTTCGTTCAAAGATTCGAACATTGCAACTTCTGCAGATTTCAAGGGCAAGAAAATTGGTAACTGGGGATACGGCAACGAATTTGAAATCTTCGCCGCTCTCACCAAGGCCGGTCTTGATCCAGCAAAAGATGTGACGCTTGTTCAGCAACAATTCGACATGGCAGGTTTGCTGTCTGGCGATATTGATGCAGCAGAAGCGATGACATACAACGAGTACGCACAAGTTCTCGAAGCAATCAACCCAGCAACCGGCGCCCTCTACACAGCAGATGACTTCAACGTCGTTTCGTACGAGGCTGAAGGTGTTGGTATGTTGCAAGACGCAATTTGGGCCGATGGCTCACGCCTTGAAGACCCTGCTTATGTTGAGACTGCAACCAAGTTTGTTGCTGCATCAATTCAAGGTTGGGCATTCTGCCGCGATGACATCCAAGCTTGTCGCGACATTGTCGTAGCAAAGGGATCAAAGCTCGGTGCAAGTCACCAGTTGTGGCAAATGAACGAAGTTAACAAGTTGATCTGGCCAGCCACAGGTGGCGCAGGAATGATCGACGCAGCAGCATGGGATCGCACATCAAGCCTTTCGCAAACAGCGAAGAACCTTGAAGGCGGCACTGTGTTGACAAAAGCTCCAGATGCTGGTGCTTACACCAACGACATTGTGACAGCAGCGCTTGCGATGCTTGATGCAATGGGCGTAGACACCAAAGGTTCGGCGTATATGTCCGAAGTTGTGGAACTCGCCGAAGGTGGCAACTAAGTTCAGTAACTGTTAAGAATTACAAATCGGCGGGTCGCTTCGGCGGCCCGCCTTTTTGTTTGCCCAAAATCCGACGCGGTGCTAGGCGTAGGGGCAGTGGCGACAGTTGTTGTCGCAGCAGTATCCGCGGGCTTTGTGCACAGTGGAAGTGATCACGAAAAGTGAAGTTATTGGGTCGATGTATCCATCGGCGTTGCGATCTAGTGCGTCTTGGTGGGCGGCCAAAATAACCGCATAGTTCTTGTTTGCTGGGTCGAGTCTGAGTGGGCTCGGCACATTCAACGGGCGATCTGAAAGCTGAGTGTTTTTGCCTTGTGGAGCCACGGTTAATTTATTTCTAATCCGTGAAAGATTTTTGCGAGTTGCTCAACACCGTCGGCAATTGAAGGTGCAGGTCGAGCAAAATATCTGTCAGCGTTGACACAAGCAGTTTGCCAAGATGGATCAAACTCATGAGCAAGCGCTGCGGCTTCTTTCGCTGCACGTATTTCGTCGAAACCGCAAGGCGCAAAAACAACAATGTCGGGTTTTGCTTCGCGCACCGCCTGCCATGTCGTGGTCGTTGATGGCAGACCTGGTTTACCGAGAACTTCGATACCGCCTGCGGCCTCCACCATTTCGGGAATCCAGTGTCCACTAGCAAAAGGTGGATCAAGCCACTCGGCAATAAAAACTCGTGGCCGAGGTTTGCCGGCGACTGCGCGGCGAACGTTTTCAACGCGGCGCAACATTTGAGCGGCTACTTGTTCACCTTTTGTCGTTACGCCAAGAGCATTAGCGACGGTGATTACCGAGTTGGCAACTTCATTAATTGTGTGTGGATCAAGTGAAATCACGCGAGCCCCAACATCGCAGACGTTTTCACTTGAGACTGCGCAGACACGACAAAGGTCTTGAGTGATGATCACATCTGGCGCTAGTTCGCGCAACAGGTCTTCTTCGATTGCGTAAAGCTGTTCACCGTTGTGCATTGCTGATCTGACTTGTGCATCAATTTGCGGACCAGAAAGAGCAAGCGAATCAACTCGGCTTAGAGAAACGACTTTTGCCTTGGCTGATTCAAGTGGCCAGTTACATTCGCATGATCGACCGACCAGGTTTTCAATTAACCCGAGTTCGCCAACGATTTCGGTGGCGCTAGGAAGAAGCGAGACGATGCGCATGTTTACTCGCGTGTTGGGCGAGGTCAGTTTTTGCAGTGTTTGTCGGCGATATCGAGAACTTCATCGATGATCGCAAGACCTGTTTTTACATCTTCAACCGGCGTGTTGCACGGTGGCACCACATGTATGCGATTGAAGTGTGTGAATGGCCAGAGGTTGCGCTCTTTGCAAGCCACGATCAGATCCATCATCGGCTTGGCATCAGGGCCAGATGCATTGAACGGTACGTATGGCTCGCGAGTTTCACGATTCTTTACCAGTTCGATCGCCCAGAACACACCAAGACCACGGACATCGCCGACGCTCGGATGCTTGGCTTTCATTTTTTCAAGTGCTGGACCGATCACATCTTTGCCGAGCATGCGTGCATGCTCAACGATTTTTTCTTCTTTGAAGATATTGATTGACGCAACTGCTGCGGCACAAGCAAGCGGGTGACCGCTGTAAGTGAGACCACCCGGAAAGACACGATCACGGAAGGTGTCAGCAATTTTTTGACTGATGACCACGCCACCAAGTGGTATGTACCCAGAGTTGACACCTTTGGCAAAGCAAATCAGATCTGGCGTGACATTCCATTTATTGACCGCAAACCACTCGCCGCAACGACCGAAACCAGCCATTACCTCGTCACACATCATGACGATGCCGTGCTTGTTGCAAATCTCGCGCACGCCCTGCAGATAGCCATCTGGCGGAACCAAGATTCCGTTCGTGCCGACAACAGTTTCGAGGGCGATCATCGCAACAGTTTGAGGTCCTTCGACCATCAAGACTTCTTCAAGGTGTTGCAACGCACGCTGACACTCTTGTTGCTCACTATTTGAATGAAACGGTGAGCGATACGGATATGGTCCCCAAAACTTAACGGCACCAGAGGCGCCAGTTTCATTTTGCCAACGACGTGGGTCACCGGTGAGCGCGATCGCTCCGGCGGTTGATCCGTGATATGAACGATATGTCGTCAGAATTTTGTGGCGACCAGTATGAAGCTTGGCCATTCGAGTTGCATATTCTGCTGCCTCGGCACCGCCGTTGGTGAAAAACACCATGTTCAAATCGCCTGGCGCAAGTTCTGTGATCAATCTTGCTGCCTCGCTTCGCGACGCGTTAACAAACGGAGGCGCAACTGTGCAAAGTTTGCCGGCGCTCTCTTGAATCGCAGCCACAAGTTTTGGATGTTGGTGGCCAATATTTAGGTTTACCAATTGGCTTGTGAAGTCGAGATATTTTTTGCCGCTTGAATCCCAAAAATATGAGCCTTCGCCACCGGTAATCTCGGTTGGGTTTAGGGTGCCTTGTGCTGACCACGAGTGAAACACGTGGGCGCGGTCGTCTAAATAGGCCTGGGTTTTGGTGGCTTCGATTGTCATGCCCTCAGCCTAATTCGGTGGGGTGGACAAAAAGTTAACCAGATGCGAAAAAGCCACACTCCCGTAACAATTCTCAGACAGTTACGAAACATTGGTGAATTAGGTTCTGGGCAGTCACAGCGTCGTGCACGTGTTTAGAAACACGGTTTGTTCACTTGTTCAGTTAAACGAAATGAGGAGTAATGAATTCAGACGTGACAGTTCTTGGGACGCAAGTTTCACTTTTATGGGTGGTGATTGGCGCGTCTTTGGTGGTTTTTATGCAGGCTGGTTTTGCGTTGCTTGAAACGGGATTTTGTCGTGCCAAACACGCGGCTCACGTTGTAAGCACAAACTTTGCAATTTTCGGCTTGGGTTTTGTTGCGTTCTTTTTTGTGGGTTTCCCATTGGCTTTTGGCGGTTTCACTTATTCAGCATTGGGCTTAGATAATCCGGTCGGTCAAGCACTAATCGGATCAGGCAACTGGGTTTTTGCTTGGGGTGGTGGCTGGGCATTGTCTGGCCCGAATGTGACGCCAGCACTGCTGGGTTTCTTTTTATATATGGCTGCATTTATGGACACAACTGCGACGATTCCAACTGGTTCGATGGCTGAGCGTTGGAGATGGAACAGTTTTATTGGTTGGGGACTTTTCTGCGGCGCGTTTTATTATCCAGTAATCGCGGCATGGACCTGGGGTGGCGGATGGTTGTCAAAAACTTGGGCGACAATGTCGCTTGGTGCTGGTTACGTCGACTTCGCAGGTTCTGGAGTTGTGCACTTGGTGGGTGGCGTGGCTGCTTTGACCGGGGCGATGGTGCTTGGGCCGCGCATCGGAAAGTATTCGCCTGAAGGAAAGTCGTTGCCAATGCCTGGCCACCATTTACCAATGGCGATGCTCGGAACTTTTATTCTGTTATTCGGCTGGTTCGGATTCAACGCAGCGTCAACACTTTCGGCAACCGATGTGCAATTCGCAACGGTGGCGGCCAATACGGCAATCTCGGGCGCATTTGGCGCGGTCGCTTCGATGTTTTGGATTACGCGACGCACGGGAAAGCCAAATCCGGGAATGATGATCAATGGAATGTTGGCTGGTCTCGTGGCGATTACAGCGGCGTGCGCATTTGTTTCGCCGTGGGCTGCGGCGTTGATTGGTTCAGTGGCCGCAATTCTTGTAATTGAATCGACAATTTTCGTCGAAGAACGGTTGCGAATTGATGACCCTTGTGGCGTGATCAGCGTGCATGGTGTTTGCGGAATGTTCGGCGTGCTAGCTGTTGGTATTTTTGCAAACGGTTCTTACGGCGCAGGTTGGAACGGTTCAGAATCAACAGGTGTTGCTGGCATCATCAAAGGCGATTGGGGACAATTCGGAGCGCAGGCTCTTGGTGCCGTAACGATTTTGGTTGTTAATTTCACGTTGTCGTACGGCTTCTTTTCACTTCAGAATCGTTTCACAAAGGGCGGTATTCGTCCGACTGCAGCTGATGAAATTGCAGGTCTTGACAGCGAAATGGGTGTGTCGGCCTACACCGAATTTGAACTAGTACGTCACAAAGACTGAAGTTGCTTGGCTGCGCGCGAGAGCGTGCAGCCAAGTTGCTATTTGCAGATGTTAATTAAAGTGCCGAGGTCTTGAATCGTTGTTTCAACGATGTCGCCTGAGCGAAGAAATCTTTGTGGTGTGCGTCCAGCGCCGACGCCAGAAGGCGTGCCGGTATAGATGACATCACCTGCATAAAGTTCGCAGATGCCAGACAAATAAGAAACAATGTCTGGCACTTCAAAGATCATGTCGTCGGTTTGAGTGTTCTGCATGACTTCACCCGATACGCGGCATGTCATTTCAAGATTGGCGCGGGTTGAAAGCGTCGCTGCGTCGGTTATCCATGGACCGATTGCAGTGAAGCCTGCGCGGCTCTTGCCAAGGCTGAATTGTGGAGGAGTGTTGGCATATTGCAATTCACGATCAGAGAAATCTTGCCCAACGCAAAGACCAGCGACGTGGCTCCAAGCATCGGCAACAGAGATATTGCGACCTGGTTTGGCAATTATCGCCACTAGTTCAGCTTCGTAGTCGCATTTTTCGCCGGTCAGATTGATTTGACCAAATGGAGAATTAAGCGAGCTTGGAAACTTGGTAAACACGAGCGGTTCTTTTGGCAAACCGTGATTCATCTCGGCAGCGTGGGCTTTGTAATTGATGCCGATCGCAAAAATTTGTCGCGGCCGTGGCACGGGGCATTCAAGTTTGTTGGAGTCGAGAGTGACAAAATCAGTTGCTTTGGCCAACGCGAGCGACGAGGCAAGACTGCAGACCTCAGACCAAAGTTCGATGCACGCCATCGGCTCGCTAGGCAGTTTTCCGCCAGAAAATTTCTCAATATCGACGTATTTGTCCAAAGAGTCTGCGACAAGAATTGCGCGACCGTCAACGCAACCTAAACGTGCTGAAACCATTATTTTTTAGACTCGGTTACGAGCAATACGTCGCTGAAGATCGGCTTGACGTTTTGTTTCGCGCTCTTTTTCTTGGCGCTCGCGACGAAGTCGACGCTTTTCAAGATCTTCTTTTGAATCTTTTTTAGCCGGAGCCAACGTTGGCGCAATTTGAGTTGCGCCAGTTTTCGGGACCATGAATCTCTCGTCTGTAGCCACAAGCTGTTTGAAGCCATTCAAACTTGCCGAGTATTGAATTGCCATCAAGCGAGTGGCATCAAGACCGAATTTCTCGATTGCCCCAGGGAGCGTCGTTTTTAAGTGCTCGACATTTGGGTCATCTGCAGCACTGCCGAGTTCTTCGATGCAATATTCGGTGCATGGCTCGCTGAGCAAAACGCCGACATTGATAAACGACTTACGAGAGTTGAAGCCTGCACGAATTTTCGCGCCAAGACCTTCTTTGGTGCTAAGTGCGCCGGCCGGTAGGCCAGCGACTTTCGCAAATGGATCGCGCAATTTTTCGGGAAGCGCGCTGGCCATTGCGGCTAGCGAATCATCGGAGATTGTTGCTAAGACTGCCGCATAGCGACGGTCAATAAGGATCTGTTCTTTTGATGTTGACACGCCCCGAACTATATCGGGGGCGAACGTATTCATCACCTGTTTCTGGTGATCAACCTAACTATTGAGACGAAACACACCTAACAAAAAGTTGTTGAGTGTGAGCTGCGCTTAAGCGCGAGGCTCAGATAGCGCGGACGTTGTTGGCTTCGGTGCCCTTGCGACCTTGGCCGAGTTCAAACTCGACTTCTTGGCCTGCAACAAGGGTGCGACGCCCGGTGCCTTCAATGTTTGAGAAGTGAACGAAAATATCTGGTTCTCCATCAGAGCGCGAGATAAATCCGTAACCCTTTTCGTCATTGAAAAATTTCACGGTACCGGTTGGCATAGCTTGTACTTCTTTCTTGTTATTTTGTAATGCACTTCCATGATCGAAAGCGCTTCCTCAAGGGTAGCAAGGCATAGGGTCGATTCCTAATTTTCTTGTATTTAATTGACTGACTTTACGCGCAGACTTTTCGACGGTTATCCCGTATCCAGTGTGGATTTAAGAAGTTACGAGGGCTTGAAATTCACGGATACGCATTTGATGCGATGAAGATGTGGTTACGTCAGGCATGACACCAGAGACACCCTGATTGGTACGCCAGGTAATGCGCCAGACGATTGATGTGCTGGCAGCGAACAATCCGTTTGGTTTGATTGCCGATGAGTGTCGATACGTATACATACATGGTGATGGAACATTGTCACCAATCACTGAGTTCCATTTGAGGCCTGGACCAGTGCAAGTTTTTTTACCGCTACCAAAAACGCCGTCGCCTGGATCAAAAATTAATTTGTATGGCGTTGCTGTTGTAGTCACGACAATTGGACCGATCGGTGATGGCACCCATGCGGTCACCGACTTTGGCTGCCAAACAAATGCGCTGACCCAAAACCAAGTACCGATGTTGATCAGGCCTTGTCGAGCGGGCGGAGCGAAATCTCCGAATGGCGCGGGAATCAAATCGTAAGCAATGCTCGCAGCGCTGCGCGCAATCGTCTCTGGACCCACAGTTGCTATCCAGTGGTACGAAGTATTTTGGCCAGAACATTTTCTGTCATAGAGACGAAATGAGATTGAGTCAATTGTTTTTTCAACTTCGTTGCCAAAAGTTTGACCACGTCCTGAATCGCGGACCGCTGACTCGGCCCAATCGCAGTCTTCGGATTCACCAGTTGTTTCATTGTCGCCGATCATGATGCCAGCGATGATTGTTCGATCTACGACAGTGCCGAAAATATCGCGAACTTGATTTGAGTTGTCATTAGAAGCAATGGCGCTATCACTCAATATGCAAGACAGAAAAATGGTTGCAAGCAAGACTCGACTTAATTTCATTTCAGCCCTCGCAGATATTGACGTTGTAAAGCTTTTTATAAGTTTGGAAGTCAACCCATGACCAGCGATTGTCTTGCCACGAAAACTGCCAGGTTGCCAGCGACGACGAAACTTTGTCGTCAAAAATAAAGCCGTCAAGAAACAAAATTACTGTGTCGTAAACACAGCCACTGACTGTTGCGGTCATTGTTGTTGGGTCGTTAGAAATTGAATTAACGAAATATTTACGCTCACCACGACCTGGCTGTGAGTAAATGTTGTGCTTGCGGTTACGGGTGATTATTTGTGAAAAATTGTCGCTAAATGGTGTGCCAGAAGTTATGAATTCTTCAAGTTCACACTGCTTGGGCTTGTGGAAACAGTTTTTGTGCCAATCAATGAATTCGTTAAATCGTGTAGCCACAGAGTCGAACGGATTTATGCTCTGGTCAACGGCACTGCTGGGTGAGATCAACTCGTTTTGCCTCGCCATCGCACTATTTAGCGGTCGGACCGACTCTTCGTGAAACACCGCTGGTGTGGTTTCGACCGATCTTGGTGATGCCCCGCAACCACCGATAACAAAGCAGCACAGAACGAATAGTTTTTGCATAGATTTTCGCAGAGCACAAATTTTTGTTCGCATATTTTTGACTGTGACAAGAACCTTCATCTAGGCAGTGTCTCGTGATGTGTGCACCAGGGTAAAACTGTGCTGAGAATTACAAGATTGTCGGTAGAGTTGGAAAACCCCATTTTTTAGGATCTGCGAGATTTAATGACCCAACAGCACCCCGAACTTGCCGAAGAACAGCAGTTCATCGACCATGCCTATGAGTGTCTCGAGCAGACGCGACAGGACGCCTGGCGAATTCGCGAAATGAACGAGGCATCAACGGGTGGAACCTTTCAAGCCCGGTATGAACGCAACGCATTTGACGAAGTTTTAGTTGGCCGTTTGACGCAACTCGATTTGGGAGATTCGGCACTTGTTTTCGGACGCATTGATCGGCTCACAGAATCTCCCGAAACATTTGAAAGTTTTCATATTGGACGTGTTGCCGTCGCTGATTCGAATCGTGAGCCTGTTGTTGTTGACTGGCGTGCGCCAGTTGCCGAACCGTTTTATCGCGCGACTGGTCGTGAGTCGATGGGTTTAGCGCGTCGTCGTCACTTTGCAGTTCAAGGTCAACAACTTCTCGGTATTGAAGATGAATTATTTGGTGCTGGTCATCTCGGTGTGGGACACGATGAAGGTCTTGATGGCGCACCGGTTTCGAGTGCACCAACTCTGCGTGGATACAGCACGTTGTTGAGCGTCTTGTCTCGCGGGCGAACAGGACAACTCGGCGACATTGTGGCGACGATTCAAGCCGAGCAAGATGAAATCATTCGCTCAGCACAACAAGGTGTGTTGGTTGTTGAAGGTGGGCCGGGCACGGGCAAAACAGTTGTCGCGTTGCATCGTGCGGCTTATTTGCTCTACACATTTAGATTTCCGCTTGAAGATCAAGGCGTTCTGGTGATTGGTCCGAATCGCGTGTTCTTGCGTTACATCGAAAGAGTTTTGCCATCGCTTGGCGAGGCAGGTGTTGAACAGTTTGTATTGGCAGATTTGGTGCGTGGTCACAGTTATTCGATCAAAGACGCCGAGTCGGTCGCGCGTATCAAAGGTGATCTGCGAATGGCAAAGATTGTTGTCAATGCTGTCGGCGATCGTCAGCGGGCGTTGCGCAAAGACGTTGAAATTGGTTTTGGTGCCGGATATTTGCGCTTGACGAGCAGCGAATCGGCAACGATCGTGCGTGAAGCTCGTCGACGTTTTCGTCGACATAACGCCGCGCATCATTGGGTTGAAACTGAAATCGTCACGGCGATGATTGCATCGAGCCACAACCAAGAACTTGACCTTGAAGCAACACGAGACTCGTTGCGCGACTTGAAAGAGTTTCAAGCAGTGGTGAACTACATGTGGCCAGTTTTGACCCCAGCAGAGTTGTTGCACGATCTGTATTCATCAAAAGCATTGATGCGTCTTGCGGCCCAGAGTGTCTGTTCGCTCTCAGAATACGAATCGCTGTATCGACCGCGTGCGACTTCTTTGGCTGACGTGAAGTTCAGCGAGGCCGATGTCGCCGTACTAGATGAAGCCCTTGCAGTGTTGGGGCCACGACCGCGCCGCAACGGACGCATCAATGAAGCAGATGAGATTCGCACCTATGGGCACATTGTGATTGACGAGGTTCAAGACTTATCGCCGATGCAGTTGCGAATGATTTCGCGACGATCTTTGAACGGATCAATGACGATCGTCGGAGATATTGCTCAAGCAACATCTGCGCATGCTCCAGCATCTTGGCAAGAAGTTTTGGCACATTTGCCGAAGAAGAACCCGTCAAGAATCATTGGTCTCACAGTTGGCTATCGAATTCCAAAACAAATAATGGATTTAGCGACCCGAGTAATGCAGGCCGCCGCGCCATCACAAGTTGCACCAGTTTCTGTGCGCGAAGGCGACCAGGCGCCAAAGTTTGTGAACTGTCAAAGCAGCGAATTGTCGGCCAAGTTGATCAGTGAGACAAAATCTCTTGTTGACGAGATCAGCGACGGCAATATCGCAATAGTTTGCCCAGACGAAATGACTGAAGAAGTTTGTCGCGTGCTTGATTCGGCAAAAATTAGTTATGGTCGAGCCGGAAGTTCAGGTATTGAATCGGGGTTAACCGTGGTGCCAGTCAGCGTGGTCAAAGGTCTTGAACTTGATGGAGTGATCGTGGTCGAGCCAGCAAGAATCGTGGCCGCGCAAACTCATGGTTTGCGAGCTCTCTATGTCGCACTCACTCGTTCTACTCGTCGTTTGACCGTGTTGCATAGTCAGCCGTTGCCGAGCGCGATGATCAACTAAAGATATTTAGTTAAAAGTTTTTTAGCGACTCAATTACTAAGGGTAAAAAACGCAGTGCTTTATCGGCGTCAGCTGGCCGGTTGCGCTCGACAGAACTTTGGGCAAGTGCAACAACACGATCAAAATCTGCCGCCAGTTGATCGCTTACTTGCAGAATTTCTGGACGAACCGCAGAGCTGAGCAGCGTTATTTGCTCAAGTTCTAGGGTTGCTGCTTTACGATCAGCCTTTTGCATCGTGTTACTGAGTTTGTTGATTGACTGCAACATTTGGGCGAGAAGCTCATCACGGGTCAAAGTCAGATCAACTGTGATTTGAGTCGCCTCTTGTTGGGCAGATGCAATCGTCGTAGTGGCTGACTCGTTAATCGTGGTTGCGCAACTTGCTGCGAGGCACAACAACGCAATTGGCGTGATGCATTTGACGAGATGTTGACTTTTAGATGTCATGAGTTATTGAGGTTACTTTTGTGCTGTAACCAGCAGGCGACTGCTGATAAATGAATTAATCACAGTTGGCGCAGCCTTTGCCGAATCAGACATTAAAACGCTGACACCACCATCTTCGCTTTTATTTGTCACTGTCCCGCTTCGACCAGGAAAGAGTTTGTTTGCCTCAAGAGTGTCGAGTGCTCCGGCTGCTTCTTCTATCTCTTCTGAAATTCTCACCACAACAAATGAGTCTCCAACTTTTATGGTGTTGAGCGGCGAAAGCAATGTCGTTGGATATGCGGAACCCGGAATTGGGTTGCCGTGCGGACACGCAGTTGGATTGCCGAGCATTTTTGCAAGGGCGACTTCAACTTCTTCAGTTATCACATGCTCCCATTTGCAGGCTTCGTGATGCGCTGCTGACCATGAAAGTCCGAGTACATCGATCAGAAAACACTCTGCCAAGCGGTGCTTGCGCACGATGCCTTCGGCCAAAGTTTGACCTTGGGATGTCAGAGCAATTCTTGAACCGCTGAGGTTTACAAGCCCCTCAGACTCCATGCGCTTGATCATTTCTGAAACCGATGCGCGAGAAACGCTGAGTCGATCGGCAATTCGAGCCTGAATTAAATCGACGTTGTCTTCTTGCAGTTCAAAGATGCATTCGCAGTACTCCTCAAATGCCGGATGATGCTCGGTAGATGGGTGCACATTTTGAGTCTATAGCTGACAAAAAATTACGAAATGAACTGCTGACAAAACAGTTGGTCAGCAAACACTTGAGGCTGAAAATTTATAATCCGTTTTCGCGCTCTTCGCGCACGGCAGCCTTTACTGAATACTGCACGAGAATGGCTGGGGCAAGAACGACACATCCACCGATGAGTGTGATTGTTGCTACACCGCTCGCAGCAGGAGTGAATTCAACAACTACACCCCAAATTACGGCGAGCATTGAAAACGCAAACAGGATGTATCCCAAATTGCTGGCGCGTTTTGCCCAATTTGAAATAAGCGCTCGTTTAACGAGAATCGGGTCGCTGTTGGGATCTTGGGGTTCTGTGCGAGAATTCATAACGTTGTGATTATGTTACGGGGTATGCGCCAATGACGTTGAAACTTGAGTGGAGCGAGTCTGTGCTGGTCGCCACAATCAATCGGCCTGAGCGAAAAAATGCGGTTGATCAGCAAACACTCGAAGAACTTGCAAAAGCCCTTGAGCAAGCATCTGAGCGCGAGACCCGGGTGATTGTTTTGACCGGCGCAGCCGAAACTTTTTGTTCGGGCGCCGATCTGTCGGGTGTGCGAGAAACACTTTTTACCGAAACGCTGCACAAATTTTTGATTCAACTTGCAACTTCGCCATCTGTAACGATCGCCGCAATCGACGGACACGCACTTGGTGCTGGAGCACAACTTGCGGTTTCGTGTGATCTTCGTGTGGCGACGGCTCGCAGCATTATCGGCGTTCCCGCTGCGCGACTCGGACTGGTTGTGAATCATTGGACCGTTGAAAGACTGACGCGTGAGTTCTCTTGGCCAGTGGCTCGGGCGATGCTGTTGGCGGCGCAGAATTATTCTGGAGCAGAGTTGGCAAGTTTGGGTGGCGTGCATCGAATTGGCAATCTTGAAGATGCGTGTGCATGGGCAAATGAAATTGCAATGCTCGCACCGCTGTCTGTCGCCGGCCACAAGGTTGCGCTGAGTGCTTCGTCGCCAACGCCAAGTGTCGATGAACTTGTGCGTTGGTCACGTGATCGAGCATGGGCAAGTAAAGATGTTGAAGAAGGTCGGGCGGCGTTTTTAGAGAAGCGTGCACCAAAGTTTCGTGGAAATTAGGTGAGGTTTTGAGCGCAGCAAACGGTGTTGCACCCGGTGTCGCACACAGCAATGTGATTGAGTTCGCCGATGTTGTAATTGTCTACGAGAACTTTCCTGCAGTAGCTGGAGCAACTTTTTCTGTGGCGCCCGGCGAAATCGTTTTGCTCCAAGGCCCCAATGGTGCGGGTAAGACAACGCTGTTGCGCGCCTGCGCCGGACTTTTGCCGATCAATCGCGGTGATGCGCGCGTTTTGAATTGTGACTTGCGCTTTGATCGTTACGCGGTGAGGACAAAAGTTGGTTTGCTCGGTCACGCCAACGGGTTGTTTCAAGACTTGACAGTTGCAGAAAACATGTCGTTCTGGTCGCGACTAGTCGGAGCATCCGCTCAAGATGTTGCGCAGGCGATGAGTGTGATGGGATTAGCCGATCGGTTGAGCGAGACTCGCGTGGCAAATCTTTCGGCAGGGCAGCGACGCAGATGTGCTCTCGCCACTTTGATTGTGCGCCGAGCGCAACTGTGGTTGCTCGACGAGCCACATGCGGGGCTCGACACGCAAGGTCGTGACGAATTAGATCGAACTTTGCGTTCAGCGCGCGAGGCAGGGGCGACCGTTGTATTCGCATCGCACGAAATTGATCGGGCTCAAAAATTAGCAACGCGATGTCTGACGGTTTCGGGTGGCGTGGTGAGTGAATCATGAAGAGCGTGACTAAAAGCAAAGTGATTAGTGCGGTGTTGCTGAAAGACCTGAGAATTGAACTGCGCAGTCGTGTTCTGACGAATCAAGTTCTGCCTTTTGCTGGACTCGTGTTGGTGATGTTTGCATTTGCTCTTGACAACGACGACGTTTTGCAGCGCGTCGCCGGCGGATTGGTTTGGTTGGCGACGTTGTTTTCGCTGTTCATAATCGTGCAACGCTCGTTTGCGGTCGACACGACAGATGGCGCGCTTGACTCTCTGCGTGTTGCAGGCGTAGATCTCTCGGCAGTGTTCTTTGGAAAAGCAATTGCTCTTGCCGTCAAACTTGTTGCACTTGATGTTGTTCTCGTATGCGGCGCACTCCTTCTATATAGAGTCGATCTGAACTTGAATGGTCTGGTGTTGTTGGTCACTTGCGTGATTTGCGCTACAACTGGTTTGGGCTTCGTTGGTACTCTTTATGGCGGTCTCACTGCTGGTGCAAAAGGGCGCGAAACTCTGCTTCCTTTGTTGTTGCTTCCAGTTGTGGCGCCAGTTCTGATTGCTGCAACTAGAGCCACCGAGGCGGCTTTTGGCAGTGGCGGAGCACAGACATCTGAAGGCTGGGCATGGATTGGTTTGCTTACCGTTTTTGCTGCAGTATTCGGCGTCGGTGGTTCTTTGGCTTTCGGGCCGTTGATCGACGAATAGATTTTTAGAAACAGTTTTAGGAGAGATGGTTTAATGTCGCTAGTTTTGCAAAAAACATCCCCAACTGGAACGCGGGCGACTCGAGTTATTGGTGTAGTGACAATTTTGGTGATGGCCTGGGTTGTCGTAAGCGGATTGATTTTCACACCGCAAGATGTTGTGCAAGGCGAGTCAGTGCGAATCATGTATGTGCACGTGCCGTCGGCATGGATTGCATATCTTGCTTTCATCGTCACTGCTGTTGCATCTGCAGGCTGGCTCTTTGGCAAGAAACACTCAATGGGCTTTGATCGTTTCGCTGGAGCATCGGCTGAAGTCGGCGTTATGTTCATGGCGATCACCCTGATCACCGGAAGCCTGTGGGGGCGACTGACGTGGGGCGAGTTCTGGCAGTGGGACCCGCGTTTGACGACAACAGCATTTTTGTTCGTGACATATCTTGGTTACCTCGCGGTTCGTCGCTTAGAGGGTTCAAAAGAGCAACGCGCTCGCAGATCTGCGGTCGTCGCGATGTTGGCCGTGCTTGAAATTCCGCTGGTGCATTTCAGTGTTGTGCTTTGGCGAAGTTTGCATCAAGGCGCAACAGTTTTGAATCCGAGCGGTGACGTCAAAATGGATGGACTGATGTTGTTTACTTTGTTCAGCGGAGTCGTCGGGTTCACACTTGTATTTGTCTGGCTTGTTTTACATCGCCAGCGAACGATGTTGCTCGTTGACATTGCCAACTCTCAGGGTCTTGATGCGGCGATTGCTACTCGTCGAGCAGAAGGGGTCGCCAGTTAAATGAAAGACGCTGGTTTTATTTTTGGTTCTTACCTCGTGACGCTTGGAGCGATCATAATTTTTGCGGTTGCGACGCTGCGTCGGGCAAAAAGTTCATCTCAATCAGTTTCTGATCAAGACAAGACTTGGCTGTAGTGGATCTAACACCTAGACCAACTGAACCATCTAAAAAACGTCGTCGATGGATGCCGATAGTTTTGTTATCGCTCGTTGGCGTGGGTGGTGTCGTAATTGTGACGCAGTTTTTGACTTCAGCGATCGACTACTACTGCAATGTTGATGAGATCGGCGTGCGGTCGGGCTGTGAGACCACGAGCAGACTGCGTGTGCAAGGCACGGTCGAGCAAAACTCATTGAAGAAAACTGACAATAAAACAAGCTTTGTCATGACTTTCAATAACAAGTCAATAACTGTTGCTTATGCCGGCGACCCAGGCGGTGTGTTTCAAGAGTGCATCTCGGTTGTTGCTCACGGACGCATGGTTAATGAAGTTTTCGAGTCAAATCGAATTGAAGTCAAGCACTCAAATGAATATGTAGAGCAAAACTCTGAAAGATTAGAAACATCTGGGAGCGCGGCATGCTCGCAAGCGCAGGAATAAGCGGCACGATTGGTCGTGCGTTTCTTCTAGTCGGTTTCATCGGTGCGATTTTTGGTGCGTTCGCTGCTGTCGCGGGTGCGCGCAGAAATGATCAACAAATCATTCGTTTGATTCCGCGATTCGCGACGCTGATATTTGCGGCCGCAGTCGGTGCATTCGCGGCGATGGAATACGCGATGATCACTCGCGACTTCTCGTTGGCGTATGTGCAAAAAGTGGGTTCGTGGTCGACGCCGGCGCTTTATAACTTCGCCGCAGTGTGGAGCGCACTTGAAGGTTCAATTTTGATGTGGGTATTGATTCTTGCCGGTTACACCATGGCTGTTGCAATTTGGGTACGCAAACGAATGCAAGACGTGATCGCAACTTGGGCGCTGGGCGTGATGTTTATAGTTTGCGCATTCTTTTTTCTGGTTTCATTCTTTCCTGCAGATCCATTTGCGCTTGGCCCCCCAGGAGTTTTAGACGGACCAGGACCCAACCCACTGTTGCAAAATCACATTTTGGTGATGTTTCATCCACCAATTTTGTATCTCGGTTACGTCGGGGTGACTGTGCCGTTTGCATTTGCAATCGCGGCACTGATCACGGGTCGCGTCGGTGAAGGTTGGCTTGTCGCGACACGACGATGGTCGCTTTTTGCTTGGGGTTTTTTAACATTTGGAATCGCACTTGGCAGTTGGTGGAGTTACGAAGTCTTGGGATGGAGCGGTGTGTGGGCATGGGATCCGGTTGAAAACGCCTCGCTTCTGCCTTGGATAACAGGAACTGCATACATACATTCGGTGTTGGTGCAAGAGCGCCGTGGCATGTTGCGCGTTTGGAACATCTCTTTGTTGGTCGCCACATTTAGTTTGACGATTCTGGGAACTTTCTTAACACGCTCTGGAGTTCTGAACAGCGTTCACGCGTTTAGCGAGAGCGGTATCGGAGCGTGGTTCTTGGCGATGTTTGCCGTCGTGTTGGTTGTCTCAGTTGGCTTGATCGGTTGGCGTGGCGACAAACTTCGTAGCCCTGGCGTTATTGATTCACCATTGTCGCGCGAAGCCGCATTTTTGGCGAACAATGTTTTGTTCGCAATTTTTGCCTTTGTCGTATTGCTGGGCACGGTGTTTCCGTTGATTATTGAAGCCTTGCAAGATCGACAGATTGCAGTTGGTGCACCGTTCTTCGACAAACTTTCGATGCCAATCGGCTTGGCGTTGCTCACTTTGATGGCGATTGCACCGGTGCTGCCGTGGCGTAAAGCCTCAACCGAGACTTTGCGCGACCGACTTTTTTGGCCGGCTTGGTGTGGTGTGGCGGCACTTGTTGCAAGTTTGTTGTTGGGTAGCTATGGCGTTGCCCCGCTGTTGACCTTTACTCTTGGCGGAGTTGCCTCGGGCGCGGCACTGCGTCAAGTGGTTTTGGCAACTCGTCGTCAAGGACTTCGCGGTCTTGTTGGCCGTGCCAACGGGGGAATGATTGTTCATCTGGGTGTAATTCTGATCGCTGTTTCTCTGGGTGCTTCAAATAGTTTCAGCAAGAGTCAAGAACTTTCACTCGTGGCAAACGTTGAGGCGCAATTTTCGGGCCACACATTTGAGCTGCGTGACGTCGTTGAAGTTCGAGATGACCGCAGCATCAGTGTGAAGGCGCTTGTTTTGGTGGATGGAAAGAAGATTTATGCGCCGGCAATTACGAAATACACACGCATCGGCATGAATGTCGGAACTCCGTCGGTAAGAACTTCTTTAACAACCGACATTTATTTGACGCTCGAGCCACCTGTACGACAAGACTCAAATGAAGCACGCATCAAAGTGTTTATTAAACCGATGATCATGTGGTTGTGGATTGGCACTGCACTAATGGCGATTGGCACCGTACTTGCGGCTTTTCCAGGTCGACGACGAAAACCAACCGAGCCAACAAGTGCACCAGTCGAGGTGGCTAAATCTTGAAATCTCAGAACTTGGTGAAGATTGTTTCTGCGTGTGTCGGCGTTGTCGTTGCACTTTTGTTTTTGGTTTTAGTCGTCTCTGAACCAGATCAAGACATTGTTGCCAAGTCGCCCTTGCTTGGTCAGCCAGCACCATCGGTTGCAAGCACAACAATCGACGGCGAGCCATTCGCTCTCGAGCGACGCAAAGGTTCGTGGGTTGTATTGAATTTTTTCAACTCAACTTGTGTGCCATGCATCAATGAACATGATCTGCTCGTCGAGTTTGCCGCAAGCGAGTTAGCCAATGCGAATGCTGCCGAGCTTTACACGATCATCAACGATGACAGTTCAGATGCGGTGCGAGAATTTTTCACCAAAAACGGCGGAACGTGGCCAAAGATCACCGATGACAACGGCACAATTGCCGTCGCTTTTGGTGTGGCGCGAGTACCAGAAACTTGGATCATTGATCCAAATGGAATCGTTCGTTTGCGAATCACTGGCGAATTGAGCGCGGGGCTTTTGACTGAACAAGTCAATCGATTGCGTGAAGAGTTCGTTTCATGAAGACTCGCAGGTCAATTTGGCTGGCAATGTTTTTGTTGGTGGGTGTGTTGCTTGTGTTTGGCGCGAGTCGCTCTGGTGGCCCATTAACGCAACAAGATCGAATTGATGCAATCACGTTGAACCTGGCGTGCCCAACTTGTTCGGGTGAAAGCATTTATGTTTCACGAGCGCCGGCGTCAGAGTCGATTCGCAGTGAGGTTGCACGTCAGGTCGCCTCAGGCTTGCGCACTGACGATGAAATCGTGAGTTATATCGAGCAGCGCTTTGGCGGCCAAGTGCTGCTGGTGCCTCGTGCGTCTGGTGTGGATTCTCTGGTTTGGGCGTTGCCCGTTGCGGCGTTGATCTTTTCGGCATTCTTGTTGTTCACTGCGTTTTCAAAGTGGCGGACAAATAAGCCGACTTCGCCAACTCTTGAGGATGAACAAATTGTTGCCCAAGCGCTGAAAAGTCAAGCCGAAAGCGAAAGTAAGAGAGAAAGTCAATGAGTGATAACTCGGTCTTGCTGGTGCAATTGCAAGAGCAGCGCGAGTTTTTGCTCAAGTCTTTGCGTGATCTTGAGCAAGAACATAAGTTTGGCGATTTAGACGATCAAGATTTTGAATCGCTGCGCAAAGACTATGTTTCACGCACTGCTCTTGTAATCAAACAGATCGAAAGTTTTAACGCCGACAAGCAAGTGCCGCAACAAGAGCCAAAACAAAAGAGTTTTCGGCGCTCTGCGATTACCACTCTGGTTGTTTTAGTTTTCGCCAGTTTGGCTGGTTGGTTTGTCGCTGCGCAATCAGGTCAACGACTTTCGGGCGACTCTCTAGCCGGCTCAATTGAAGATTCAACAGCCTCGATACTTTCGCGGGCTCGGGCAACAAACTTTGTTGACCCCAAGGCAGCAATTGAGTTGTATACCGAAGTCTTGGCAATCGACCCGGACAATATCGAGGCACTTACTTATCGAGCATGGTTGCTGGCACTGATTTCGCGCAATGCAGGCGACGAAGTAAAGCAACTTGCATTTAGTTCAGCCTCAAATGATTTGAAGCGGGCGATCGCGCTTGACTCTGAGTATCCAGATGCGCATTGCTTTTTAGGCATCACACTTTTTCGTTTGGCTGGCGACCCACAAGGGGCAAAAGAACAGTTGACAATTTGCTCGGCGAAGAATCCGCCTGCCGAAGTTAAAGGCTTTGTTGATTCAATCGTCGCTGAAGTCGACGCTGCGCTTCAAGAATAAATTTCAGTCGTCGATTTCTGGCGGTGCGAGGGCAACTGCCGACTTGAAACCGCGATTAGTTCGCTCGACAACCCAGACAGATGCTTTGCGCCAATCTGGCTTTGATTCGATCTTCATTCCGCGACGCTCGAGTGTCTTGATTAGTTCTGGAATCATGTCGCCGTGGCTAGACAAGACAGTTGAATCTTCAACTTCTTCGGCGATCTCTAACATGTCGGCAACGTCACCATGTTCGTAAAGCCGCTTGTCTATTTCGACGTGCAGTTTTGTTTTCTTGGCCAATGGTTCAAGGGTTTGAAAACATCTCGTCGCCGGGCTGGAGATCAACTTGGTGACTTTAAGTTTGAAGAGACTCTCAGCGAGAAGTTCTGCTTGCTTCCAACCCGTATCGCTGAGCGGTCGAAGGTCGTCTTCGTCATGCCATTCACTGCGTTTGCCAGCTTTGGCGTGTCGCACTAAGTAAATAGTCACAGCGGAAATGTATCTTTCTTTGACAAAGATAAACGAATGTTGCAAAGAATTAAGGCAGAATTAACTAATGGGATTTTTCGACCGCAATCGCGATGAGTTGGCCGCTAAAGGGTTTGATGAGTCGCGTCTGCCACCAGGTCAGTATTTGACCGATCGCTTTCCGGTCTTACATGTTGGTGAAGTACCGACATATAAACCAGGCGAGTGGAGTTTGACAATCGACGGTCTAGTTGAAAAACCATTTACGCTTACGCTCGACGAGCTGAGAGATTTACCGGCCACAAAAATCACGACCGATATTCACTGTGTTACGAAGTGGTCAAAGTTCGATACGACATGGACTGGCGTGCGGGTAAAAGACTTGTTCGAGCGCGCAAAAGTTTCTTCTAATGCAACACATGTCATGGGCCATGCTGAATACGGATACACCGCCAACTTGCCGCTTGCCGACATCATGCGCGACGATTCGCTGGTTGTTTATTCGTATGAAGACGCAGACATTGATCCGATTCACGGCGGGCCAGTGCGACTGTTGATTCCGCAGTTGTATTTCTGGAAGTCGCCAAAGTGGTTGCGCCGATTAGAGCTGATTCCGGCGGATGCACCCGGATTTTGGGAAGAAAACGGATACCACATGTATGGCGACCCGTTTTTAGAACAACGATTTTGGGGCGACTAGTTTTTTCGATTAAAAATTAAATTGATAATTAAATAGTCGTTGCGCAAAAAGTGTCGCCCATTGGCAGCGACGACGAAAGTTCTGGGTTCGTTTCGCCGTAGAGGGCAGTCAACATTCCTTTGACCATGCCGCGATCAACAGCGCAAATAACTGGGTGTTCAATTGCCAAGTCGCCGAACGGGCAGTGGTTGTTGACGATTCGAAGTTGATTGTTGCGCTGATCAGTGTGCGCGGCAAAACCATGAGCTGTGAGTGCGTCGGCTACTGCTTGCAACGCAGAGCGAAGAGAGCGCTGAGTTTGATTCGCGTCGTAGCCCGTGAGGCTTGTCGCCATTGCTCGGCCGTATTGTTGGCCAACTTCTTCGGCCATCAGAGTTGCTTCTTGTGGTGTCAGCAGCGTTAGTGCTTTACCCAGAAGTGACAAAACCAAATCATCGCTGCGAACCGGAAAGTCAAGCGACTGATTGGGGTTGGTTGCGGTGTAGTGCTTTGAAGGTCGACCTGCGCCCGCGCCGTCTTGTCGCGCAATTTGCACCTCAAGATATCCGCCTGCGGCAAGTTTGTCGAGGTGATGGCGAGCGACATTTGCATGTAGTTCGAATTTTTCGGAAACTTCGCTGGCAGTCACACCGTCTTTTGATTCGCGCGTAAACAAGTAGATGGCTCGTCGAGTTGGGTCGCCGAACGCAGATGTGATTGCTGACACGGTGGCGGTGAAATCACTGTTGTTGAGTGGACCAACGGCGTCACGGCTTGGCTCGCGATTTTGCTCGCGGGCACCAGAAGTTTGGCTGTCAATCGGCGATTTACGGCTCACGAGAGATATTCTACCTATAGCCATAGTGTTTATTTTTCAAGCGATTTGATCGGAACAAGCCCCCATGTCATTGCCAACAGTTGAACAGCTAATTGATGCATTGCGTCCGGTGCAAGACCCTGAGTTGAATCGTTCAATTGTCGACCTCGGTATGGTGCGCGATGTCGAGATACAAAAATCTGGTGCTGTTTCGCTGACAGTCGTGCTGACGATTGCCGGATGTCCATTGCGAAATGAGATTCAAACGCGAGTCAATACCGCGTTGCGCGCGCTTGATGGCGTCAAAGATGTTGCGTTGAACTTTGGTGTGATGAACGATGCTGAGCGAGCAAAAGTTCGCGAACTCGTTCACGGGGATCCTGCTTCAACTGCTGGTAGCAATCCGGCGCAGGGGCACTCTCAAGGTCGCACGATTTCATTTGCACAACCTGGATCAAAGACGCGGCCGATTTTAATTTCGTCTGGCAAAGGTGGAGTTGGCAAGAGCAGCGTGACTACGAATCTTGCTGTTGCTCTTGCTGCTGCTGGTTACAAAGTTGGCGTCGTGGATGCAGACATTTACGGTTATTCAATTCCGCGCATGTTGGGAACCGACCGCGATCCGGTTGTGATCGACAACATGTTGTTGCCGCCCGAAGCGTGGGGCGTGCGATGCATTTCAATTGGGTATTTTGTTCCGGAAGGCCAGGCCGTCGTTTGGCGCGGTCCGATGTTGCACAAAGCGCTCGAGCAATTTTTGACAGACGTTTATTGGGATGAACCTGATTTCTTGTTGATCGATATGCCGCCAGGTACCGGCGACATTGCGTTGAGCCTGAGCCAGTACTTGCCGCGTGCCGAAGTTCTTGTGGTCACAACGCCGCAACTCGCCGCGCAAAAAGTTGCGCGACTTTCGGCGGCCATGGCTGTGAAAGTAAATCTTCCAGTGCGAGGAATCATCGAAAACATGTCGTGGTTCATCGGCGAAGACAAACAGCGTTACGAACTATTTGGCAGTGGAGGCGGACAGTTGCTGGCCGACGAATTGAAGGTTCCGCTGTTGGCGCAGATTCCTTTGGTAGAGCAGCTTCGAGAGGGTGGCGATACCGGTCAACCAATCGCAGCGATAGCCCCGCAATCTGAAGTCGGTCAGATCTTCGCGCAACTTGCCAAGCGCATCGCCGAGGACATGAAGCCCAAGAAAGTTTTCAGTGCCGCGCTGAAAGTTAATTAACTATTAGAGGTCAGATCTCGCGGCATTTGGGCGTTGCGCCTAGTGTGTTGATTAGCAATATTTCTCAATAACGAAAGAAGTGAACAGTGGATATTCGAATCGGCGTTACTCATGCTCCGCGAGAGATCTCTCTTGAAATGCCCGATGACGACAAAGCAGTCGCCAAAGTTCGGGCAGCAGTTGAATCGGCACTTGAAGGTAAGTCACCTGTGCTTTGGTTGACCGACAAGCGCGGAAAAGAAACGGCAATTCCTGCCGCAAAAATCGCCTTTGTTGAATTTGGCGCGCCAAACGGTGATCGCAAGATGGGTTTCGGCAGTTAGTTTCGAGTTTTTATGCCGACGCTTGTTGAAATTGCTCACGAACACAGCGATCTCAATGAAGAGGCACTTGACCATTTAAATTTGTTGCTCTCCGAGTGGGGCATGCTCGCAGACTTTTGTTTTGCCGACATGTTGCTTTACTTGCGGATGCCAAATTCACAGTTCATTGTTGCGGCCCAAGTGCGCGCAGCAACAGGGCAGACGCTTTACGACACCGACTTGGTTGGCGTTACTGCTGATGCGGTCGAGCGAGCGATGATTGATCAAGCATTTACGACTGCAAAAGTCGTGACAGGTGAAATCAAAGTTGAGACGGTTTCTGAGCCTGTGAATCTGATGGCAATTCCAGTGCGATTTGAAGATCAAGTGATTGCAGTGTTGACTCGCGAGTGGTCGCAGCGCTCGGGTCGCAAACCCGGCCAACTAGAGCGCATGTATCTAACGATTTTTGATGAATTCACAAAGATGATTTCAAACGGTCTCTTTCCGTTTGCGGGTCGAGGAGCAGATGCGACCGTGGCGCCACGAGTGGGAGACGGTGTAGTTGTGCTTGATGCCGAAACGCGGGTGCGTTATGCATCCCCGAACGCAGTGTCGGCGATGCATCGGGTAGGCGTTAGCGCAAATGCAGTTGGTCAGACCTTGGCCGAACTTGGTGTAGCTGAAACTGCGGCGCGTCACGCGTTCGAACGACGTGAGCCTGTGATTGAAGAGTTCGAACAAACTGCAGAAGTGACATTGCTGACGCGCACGATTCCGACATTAAAGCGATCGGGGCGACAGGTCGTTGTAACTGGCGGGGTCGTGTTGCTGCGTGACGTTTCAGAGTTGCGCCGTCGAGATCGACTGTTGCTAACAAAAGACGCGACGATTCGCGAGATTCACCATCGCGTGAAAAATAATCTGCAGACGATTTCTTCGTTGTTGAGATTGCAAGCGCGTCGGCTGAAAAGCCCAGAAGCGATCTCGGCGATTGCCGAATCGGTGCGCAGAATTCGCACAATTGCTCTCGTGCACGAGACGCTCTCGCGCGAGGCTGGAGAAGATATTGCGTTCATTGAGATTGTGCGTCCATTGTTGCGACTTGTCGAAGAAGGTCTGCAGTCAAAAGATCGTCCGGTCAAGTTTGATGTAGTGGGAGATGGTGGACGCTTGCCCGCGATTGTTGCAACCCCGCTGTCGGTTGTGATTCTTGAACTTTTACAGAACGCGGTTGACCATGGTTTTCCTGAGGGAAGCCAGGGTGGTTCTGTTCTCGTGATACTTGGCAGCAATCATGATCACGCATTAACCGTTCAGGTGATCAACAACGGTCGTGGACTCAAGCCCGATTTTGAAATGTCGAAAGTTACAGGTCTGGGTTTGTCGATTGTGCGCACGCTTGTGACGACAGAACTTGCTGGAACAATTCAGATGCGAGCCGGCAATGTCGGTGACTCAACTAAAGATTTGATAATTGCCCGCGATGGTGACGGAACCGTGGTCGAGCTAGTAATCCCAGTCGCTCGCGACTAGACGGTCAGGCAGTTAGGCGACTAAGCCAGTTGGCGAGAGGTGCGACGCTCGGCGGCACGGCGGCGGCGAATATCGCGTCGTTCTTCTTCTGACATGCCACCCCAGATACCCCAGTCTTGATTTGTCTCAAGAGCGAAGTCGAGGCATTTGCCACGAACCGCACACTCGTCGCAAACTACTTTTGCTTCTGAGATTTGAATTAGTGCTTGACCTGTTGTTCCGATTGGAAAGAAAAGTTCAGGATCTGTGTCTTTGCAAGAAGCGTTTCGTCTCCACGAATAATCTGCAGAACCGAGGGCCAGGCTTGTCGCGAGAAAAGACATTTAATATCTCCTTGTGTATTTCGTGTATTTCGTGTACTTGCTAGCTTGTCTGTGGCTCACGCTAGAGAGCAATTGTTCGGTTAGCAATAGGTGAAGACGTTTTTCTTTTATTTTTATTTTTCAAGATTTTTGTCTATCTGAGATAATTTTTCTTGTAGCCTGCGGGCGTGACCCAAGTTATGGCGCACCGCGGTGCATCAAAGGTCGAAACCGAAAATACACGAGTGGCATTTGAGCGAGCGCTTGAAATGGGCGCTGATGCGGTTGAACTCGACGTACGCCGTTGTGGCAGTGGCGAACTAATCGTGCACCACGATGCAAAGTTGAGTGATGGTCGCGCAATTATCAAAGTCGACAAAAGTGATTTGCCAAGTTACATTCCGACTCTTGCCGAGGCGCTAGATGCATGCGGCTCAATGTGGGTCAATGTTGAAATCAAAAATGAGGCCAAGGAGCCAGATTTTGATCCAACTGAACAGATCACCCGTGACGTAGTCGAGTTATTGAGACAACGAAACACGCCAGACAAATGGCTGATTTCTTCGTTTCGACGCGAGACGGTCGACGCCGTGCGCCAGTTGATGCCAGATTTCAAGACTGCGTGGCTTGTGGTGACGCTAGATAACGCTGAACTTGAAAGTGTGGCCGTCAAGATGGCGGCGCAAGGACACTTCGCCTTGCATCCGTGGGTTAAGCAACTATCAAAACAAGTGGTTGAGGTTTTTCATCGTTATGGATTGCAGGTCAACACTTGGACATGCGATGACCCCGCGCGAATGAAAGAACTAATTGAGTGGCAAGTTGACGGCATCTGCACGAACGTGCCCGACATCGCCCTGCAAGTTCTCCGCACCCCGCGCTAAGTTTTGTTTACTCAACACATAGATTGCTGAAAGTCCGAACGCCAGCTGTGTAGCGATGATTCGACGCGGGTAATAAGTGACGATTTCAAATGGCAACAGGGGCAATAAATATGAAAATGGGAAAGCCATCGCTAACCATATTGCAGGATCTTTGATCTTTGATTTGATGGTTGAGACGAATGCGACCAGCCAAAGAAGATGAAATGTTGAGAACGCAATGTCGAGTGGTTTCATTGGCCAATTCCAACTGAAAATCATTCGGAGTTTGAGGAAGATAATTTCTCGAACGTCGGCATCACTAAAGAAATTGAGCAGTTCACTCAAGCTGACGTCATAGTTGCCGCGTCTGTTCGTGCTTGTAAAAAAAGTAAACGAATCACCGTAATACAGGTTGTGCAACAAACTCAGGCAAATTATCAAACCAAAAACGAGACAAAGACGAATGCGCAACACTGCGCTGACAGTTTCTACTTTTGACTTGAGCAACAACTGGAGTAAGCCAAAAATTAAAATTGCCCCAAAGATTTGTTCAGCCCTGAATTGTGACGTCAGTGCCGCCAATATCGCACAGAGATAAGCAGCCCCAACTGAGAGACTGCGAACTAAAAGTAGACCGAAGCAAACCATAAGCAGAATGCCGGCTACCAACTCGCTGGCTGGCGCACTTGCGAAGGTTTGAATAATTTGCTCACTCATGATCAGAAAAATTGCGCACGAAAAACCGAAGAAGTAGAGATGTGCATGTTTTTGTACTGCATATTTAAACGCTTCTCTGGCGACGAAAATACCTGCGACGATTGCGGCTACTCCAACCAGAATCGAGATCAACACATCGTTTTCGCCAAAGATCAGGTGTTGTAAGAAGATGAAGTACCTATTCGCAGGTTGAAAAAAGAATACTGCTTCACCGCCACGTAGTGAAGCTTCATTGAAAACTGTTTTGGCATATCCCTGGTAGGCGAGCCAGTCACTGTCGCGGCCACGAAAGATCTGAAAGCCCCACCAATTAGCGCGTTCGAGACCGTTGAATTCGCGAATGAACTGGATCATCGGATTTGCAATCGCAACTGTGCCGCCCAACACTGCCGAAAAAAGATCAATTGTTTTTGAACGCCAAAACTTGATTGCAATTGCTATTGAGATACCAAACGGAATAACGGCTGATTTATATCCCCACCAGTCAAAACTAAATCTGGTTATAGCAAGTGCGAAAACGACAAAACTAATGACCAACGGAAGCGATGTTCGAAGTTGCTGTCTAGAAGTAAATAATGCGTAAAGCATGGTGACTAGTGCGCTGAAAAGAATTAGTAGATCAAAAATCTGCAACAACAGACTAAATACAAAATTCGGCTTGATTTGTGGCAACGGGTTGAGGGTTGGGGTTGTAGTCGTGTCAAATGAAAACCAGGCAGCATCAAAGAACGCCGTATTTGCAGATTCAGAAGTCATGTCAATCTGAACAGTCGAGAGATCTGCCGGATTGTTAGTTGTGTGGCCGAGTGTCGCGAGTGAAATCTCATTACCACTCGAGTAGATCGCGACGAGCTCAAGTTTGTCGGTTGGTTCTTTCAAATCGAGTTTCAGAAGTTTGAAGTCAAACCCAGAGTTTTCTAGTTCTTTATCGCTGTACAAATTCGAAACGTCTTCGCGCGCAACCGAAGTCGCACTTGCGACGATTTTGCCATTCAATTCTCTTAACTCGTATCGCGTGGGCGCTGTGTTCGTTTTTGAATCGACAGACCATCCACGCAGGTTTAGGGTCAAGTCAGCCAAGGCGGTCTTAATCGATAGCGGCTTGCCAACAAAGAGTTGTGCCCATGGTCCCTTTATCGGGGGCTGTTCTCCCGGTATTTCTGCTGTGTCCAAGTCTGCAAACTTGTAATCCAAATTAAATTTGTGGCGACCTGGTTCGACTGGCACTAGCAAGACTGCTGGCTGTGAGTAAGAACTCAAAGAGGAATTTTCGCTGCTAGCTGTGACGCTGACTTCTCCGACAAATTGCACAGGGATAAACGAGTCGCGTTTTGTTGCGATGAACGAGCCGAATTTGGCAGTAAATGGAATTCGATCTAGCCAGAGCACTGAAAAGCGGGGGAAGTCATTTGCGAATGGCAACTTCCAAGTTGTATGTGACGCACCACCGTTTACCCAATCACCTGTTGGGCCAAAGTTGATCTCGTTCTCCATTCGGGTGATTTGATTTAGGCCGTTGACATTGTCTTTATTGATGAATGGGGCCTCGTAGCTTTTTTCGCAAGACACTGAGTCAGCTGGCGGTTGGTAGATGCTTCGGTAACAAGCCTCAAATCCGTCGCCAAGTGGCGCGAGCACAAAGGTAAAAAACTTAATCAAGATCAAACAAACAAGAGCGGTATTCGCCCAGCGCATCCTTTGACCGGCTTTTTGATTCAAGAAAGTGCTGATTTGGCTCCGGAGTTTGTGATTGAACAAGGCCAAAACAAAAATTGTCAATACGACGAATTCGGTTTTTGAACTGAATGGCAATCCGTCAAATCTTAAGAATCCTGAACCAGGGATTGCTAGAAGTACGAACCACAGAAACCAAGTTCGCCGAGTCTTTAGCACCAGACGAGATACTAGTTTCTAGATAATTATTGGTTTGACTAGTCGAAGTGCTTCGGGGCAGTGTTCGATGTGCAGAGAGTTCAGTTCGCCGAGGTAGTCGCCATCAAGTTGATATGGAAACGGTGCTTCGAAATTTACTTTGATGTCTTCAACATCTGTTCGAACTTCAATTCCTGAAGAGGGGCTGATTTGATCTTGGCGAATTGCTTGCAGCACGGTGCGCAGAACCAGAGGTGTTGTTAACTTGCGAAACGTGATCGCCACAAGTTTCTTGTCGATTGAAGCAGCAGTCGAAAGACTGACTGCTTTTTTGCCAATGTATGTATACGGATTTGAGTTCAAAACAATTGTGAAGTATCCGTTGGGTGTTTTTCTGCCATCAATCTCGACATTGAAGTGCGGATACTTACGGTCATAAGTCGCGAGCCAGGCCTGCAATGCCGAAAACGCAAACAATGGCTGACCAATGATTCGTTTAAGCGATGCGCGACGTTCAACAAGTTCGACAACCGCAGCATCAAAACCAATGCCGGCATGAAAACAGAAGTAGCGACCGTTGGCTCGTCCCAAACTGATTGGATGCACATTGTCATGGTCAAGCCCCGAGCTGAATTGCTGCAACGCGATTGTCGGGTCATTTGAAGCGCCGAGGCTGCGCACGAAAACGTTGGTTGATCCACCCGGCAACATCATTAGAGCGGTCTTGCTGCCGGCCAAACCCGTTGCAACTTCGTTGAGAGTTCCGTCACCCCCAAAAGCGACCACCGTGTCGACCCCGCGCTCGGCGGCATCTTGGGCAAAACGGGTGGCGTGACCGCGTTCGTTGGTCTCTACGACCTGCACGCTGTGGTGGCGGGCTAGGTATTGGTGCACCGCAACGGTATTTCGGGGATTTACCGAGGATGCGAACGAGTTCACAATGAGCAAGATCTGCAAGATCTCTAACTTTATCAGTGATTTGTGACGAGAATTTTGCGTGGTTGTGGGCGTGATTAACGATAAGAATAGATGTATGAACATCGTCGTATGCGTCAAGCAAATTCCAGATCCAGCAAGCCCAGGCGCATTAGACGCCACGACTCACGCGCTCAAGCGTGACGGAAAATTAATTCTCGATGAGTCAGATGCGTATGGCGTCGAAATGGCGTTGCAACTTGTTGCGACTGCGGGCTCGGGTGAGGTTTATGTTGTGTCGATGGCACCGAACGGTGAAACATCTGGCATGCGCACTGCACTTGCAATGGGCGCAGTAAAAGGATTGCTTGTCAGCGATCCTGCACTCGCTGGTTCAGACGCACTTACCACTGCAAAAATTTTGGCTGCGGCAGTCACCAAACTTGGTGGCGCTGATTTGATCATCACCGGTACTGAATCTTCAGATGGATACACCGGCACAGTGCCAGAACAAATCGCCGAAGTACTTGGTTTGCCTTCGGTTACTTTCGCCAAGAAAGTAAAGATCGAAGGTTCTGTTTTGAAAGTTGATCGTCAGAGCGAATCTGGCTACGACGAAGTCGAGTGCACATTGCCAGCAGTCATCAGCGTTACTGCTGGTGTGGTTGAGCCGCGCTATCCAAGTTTCAAAGGCATCATGGACGCGAAAAAGAAGCCGCTTGATGTTGTCACCGCTAGTGATCTTGCTGTGACACCAACTGGTTGGGCTGGAGCAGGACAAAAAATCGTCAACGTTACTCAGGCCGAAGCTCGCAAAGCCGGCCAAGTAATTGAAGATGACGGCGAAGCGTTCGGCAAGATTGTTGATTTCCTCGAAAACTTAAAGTTGATCTGAAAGCGAAAAGGTAAAAACATATGGCAATCAATAACATTTGGGTTTTCGCACAAGGCGTCAGTGGAGTGGCAACCACAGGCACGCTTGAGTTGTTGACGAAGGCTCGTTCACTCTCAAGCAAAGTCACCGCATTCGTTGGTGGCGACGCGAGTGCAATCGCCGCTGCTCTTGGCGAGCACGGTGCAACAAAGGTTTATGCAACTGGTGATTTGGCTGGCAAGTTGCCAGGCGTTGCAATCGCCGCGGCGATGAAGTCAGTTATCGACTCGGGTGACACACCAGACGTAATTATGTTCCCGCAAAATTACGAAGGTCGTGACACGATGTCACGCTTGTCGGTGAAACTTGATCGCACAGTGTTGACAAATAACGTTGACATTGCAGATTCGGCCGACGGAGTTATCGCTACAACACCAATTTTCGGTGGCAACATCTTGGTTGCCACAGCATTCAGCGGACCAGGACCACACTTGGTTTCTTTCCGTCCAAAGAGTTTCGCTGCTGAGCCTGCAGGCGCAAGTTCACCAGAAGTAGTCGCAGTCGCCGTGCCTGATCTTGGTAAGCAAGGTGGCGCCAAGGTTGTTGCAACTCATACCGAGCAAACAACTGGTCCAAAACTTGACGAAGCAGCAGTTGTTGTTTCTGGCGGTCGCGGTCTTGGTGAAGCAGGCAACTATTCGTTGATCGAAGATCTCGCCAAGTTGCTCAAGGGTGCGCCTGGCGCATCGCGCGCAATTGTTGACGCTGGTTGGGTGCCGTATTCATATCAAGTTGGCCAGACCGGCAAAGTTGTGAAGCCAAGTGTGTATATCGCAGCCGGTATTTCTGGCGCGACTCAGCACATGGTGGGCATGAAGGGTTCAAAGAACATCATCGCCATCAACAAAGACAAAGAAGCACCGATTTTCGGTATTGCCGATCTCGGCATCGTTGGTGACGTGCACAAAGTCTTGCCAAAACTTATTGAAGCCCTTAAAGCTCGCTAATAAATAACGTTTACAACTAAGCGTTAGACCAGGGGCCAGGGGTAGTGGCGACCTGAGGGGTCAACAGGAAACCGAGCGCCTTCGACGAGCCATTTAGCGCGTTCAGAAATAGCAACAACTTCTTGCGAACTCAAGAGTGTGGCAACTTCAAGTGGCACAGTCTCGATTAGCGGCTTGATTTTTTCTAACAACTGCGGGGTGATGTCTTCGCCACCGAACTCCCAAATCACGGTACGAAGTTTGAAATCTTCCGAGAAACATACGCCGTGATCAATTCCCCAAACGTGAGAATTTTTGTCGACCAACACGTGGCCAGATTTTCGGTCTGTGTTGTTGGCGACGATGTCGAAAGCACACATCGCCCGAAATTGATCATGTAGATCTTGGCGTTGTTCAAAAATCGTGAAGTAGTGCTCGTCGGGGTTGGATTCGATAAGCAGTTGTAGCGAGCCTTCGCCGCTTGGGCCGTCTCGCAGAATCGTGATTGGCACGCAGCGCAAACCCATGGTCTGCGAAAGTCGGTATGCGGCGACCTCACGTCGGTGCAAACCTGGCTCGAAGTCCCACAATGGTTTTTCGCCGCGCATTGGTTTATAAATTGCTTGGACTGATTTATCATCGAGAGTTACCGACACCAAATACGTGGCGTTGCTGCTGTATGGCATGCGCATCACGATGGCAATCTCGCCGCGCAGCAAGATCTCGAGTTGTGCGGCGTCTTCTAGTTCATTCGTGGACACAAGTGGCCGTCTTTATTGATTGGCCGGCCACAAAACACACACGATGGCCGACCCGATGAAACAACTTCGTCGGCGTGCTGACAAAAAGCGGCAGCCTGGCCACGTGTGATTCGAGCTCGAATCCGTGAGATGTCTTGGTTCAGCAGTTCGTTTTCGTCTTCGGAAGAAATTTCAATTTCATCGAGTTGAATCACCATGCGGTCACCAATTGCGTCGTATGCAAGACCAACCGTGCCGAGCACGAACTCTGGCTCAACTGGTTGAGAGAGTCGCATCGCATCGCTGATTGGGCCGTGCGAAACGTCTGGAGCATCGGCTAAAAGTTTGCGCAAGTATTCGGAGAGTGCCGCTACTTGCTCTTTTTCACATTTAATAGTGATGCGCTGGCCTTCGGCGCGAACTTGCAAAACAAAAGTGCGTTTGCCTGGTTCGCCGAGTGCCCCTGCGGTGAATGAATCAGTTGAATCGAACTCGAAATACAAACTCATGACATGCGTAACTCTGAAAGATCGCCACCAGTCGAGTTAACCGTCAGAACAACCGGTCCAAAAGACGAGTACGAGACTGCGGTTACCGAACAGGTGCTGATCACGATGCGTTGAAAGAGATCAATGTGTGTGCCCATGGCATGAGCGACAGCAGCCTTGATTGGGTCGGCGTGCGAAACGCAGATGACTACGCCACCACTGTGTTTTTTGCGTAGGTCGTCGAGAGTCGACACCATTCGAGTTTGCATCTCGGTGAAACTTTCGCCTTTGGGAAACCGAAACGTGCTTGGTGCGCGTTGCACATTCGACCATTCTGGAAGTTTCATCAGTTTGGCGAGTTCTTCTCCTGTCCAATCACCGAAGTCGCATTCGAGCAAGCCCTTGTTGATGATCACTTTTTGTTTTAATGCTTTGGCGATCGGTGCTGCTGTTTCGCGCGCGCGCTCAAGAGGTGATGCATAGATTGCAGCAACTTTTTTGATCTTGCTGAGGCGCTCAGCAACAACGAGTGCTTCTTGTTTGCCGGTGTCGCTGAGGTGCAAACCCTTGGCGCGGCCCGGCAGAAGTTTGCCTGTGCTCGGCGTCTTGCCGTGGCGCACCATGATGATCAGCGTTGAAGCAGGGGATTGAGTTTTCTTGCGAGCCATCTGAGATCTTCAAACTATCGCCACAGCGCATATTCTCGTGTCGTGGCAAAACAAGATGATTTTCACAAACTTGCAAATGAAATCACCGACTGCCACAAGTGCGCGCGGCTCGTTAAGTGGCGTGAAAAAGTTTCGATTGAAAAACGAGCGTCCTATGCCAACGAAACATATTGGGGGAAACCAATTCATGGCTTTGGTGACACCCGCGCCAAGATTCTCGTTTTAGGACTCGCACCCGGCGCCCATGGCGCAAACCGAACGGGTCGAATTTTTACTGGTGACCGAAGCGGCGACTGGTTGTTTCGGGCGATGCATAAAGCAGGTCTTGCCTCTCAGCCAGAGTCGATCTCGCGAACAGACAATTTGAAACTTAAAAATGCTTGGGTTTCAACGGCGGTGCGCTGTGCGCCACCCGACAACAAGCCAACACCAGTCGAGCGCAAGAAGTGCTCACCTTTTTTGACACGAGAACTGGCGATGTTGGATCAAGTCAAAGTGATTATTTGTTTGGGTGCTTTTTCGTTGACGGCAGTTTGTGATGAACTAAAGATTCGACCCCGACCAAAGTTCGGGCATGGTGTCGTAATCGGGCACGAGAAGTACAAAATCGTTTGCTCATATCATCCGAGTCAGCAAAATACTTTTACGGGCAAACTCACCGAAAAAATGTTTGACAGTGTTTTTAAAACTGCAATTAAATTACAAAGCTAAAAGTTCGCCAACGCCATAGACGACGGCGACAGCAGCAAGAAAAAGACCGAAAACGCGTTGCAACTTCTTGTCGCTCATTTTCAGAGCTGTTTTTGAACCAAATGGCGCACCAACTACAACGCCAACAGTAAGCCAAAGCGCAAATCGCCAGTCGATGCCACCTTCGAGTGCGTGTGTGATCGTGCCAGGAACGGCGAAGCAACCAACACAGATGAGTGAAGTTGCGACGGCGTTTTTAATTGGCAACCCAAGCCAACGACGAAACAGTGGGACCATGATTATTCCGCCGCCGAGCCCGAGCAAACCAGATAGTCCACCAGCGCAAACGCCAGTGAGCGTCGCCAAAAAACCTTGCGAGCTTCGCAGACTTGTTTTTGCATCAGCAGGTTCGCGCGGCGCAACCGAGCGAATCATGTTGATTGCACTCCACATCAACAAGAGCGCGGTGAACACCATCAAGATGTGACCATCACCCGGAACCCGAGGTGAAACCCAAGCGCCAAAAACAGCGGCGACGATGCCAGCGGGTGCGGTGAAGACAACGACCTTCCATTGGATCAATTCACCTTGTCGGTATCGCCACGAGCCGGTAACGGCACCAGGCAGAATCGACGGCAATGTAGTGCCAACAGCAAGGGCCGCAGAGCAACCAAGTGCGCGAATCGCAGGTGTTGAGATGACTGCGCCACCAACGCCGAATGCCCCCGACATGATTCCGGTTGCAATGCCGGCAAGTACCGTCAGGAAATCTCGCACAACGCCGACGTCCATAAGGATGAACTTTCTTAGTGAGCGGCGGGCGCGGTGCCGTCGGCTTTTTTCTTTGGTGGCGGAACACCAACACTGACAGCTTTATTTGCGAACTCTGGCCATCGACGACGGCTGACGATGCTCAACAAGCGCAAAAGTTTCATCGCAGTTGCGTCTGTCTCTGCAGGGCGAGCGACCACCGAGCCGTCTTTGATCATGCGTGTCATTACTTCTTCACCAAGTTCGGTGCGCACGACGCAGAGTGTCCAGTCGTTGTCTTCGCCGATTCCTCCGGTTGAAATATCTGCGTGTTCTGCTGCGAAGTCTGGGCACATCTTGCAACCCTCACGTGTCCATTTATGACATTCTTTGAGGTCGATTTCGTGATACGAGCCGTCGCGCATCCAGATCTGAAAGACGCCTTTGATGTTCATCTTGACCATCTCTTCTTTTTTCAAACCGTATTTGGCGAGAAAGAGTTCTTCAAAGATTGCATCATCAAAAGTTTTTGAGCAGAGCAGACCGATGTTGAACAAAAATGGTTTGCCGATTTTTCCAGCTTTTCGCTTCCACATGATTGGCAATGCAGAAGATTGACAACTCATGCCGACCAGGGCGAGTCTGTTCAAACCTTCTTTTTGGGCATCACGAATCGCCAGAGTGTTTGCCGAGTATGTATATCGACTTCCAGAAGAAGCAAGAACTTCTGCGGGTGTGCGTGCAAGACCAGGCAATGCCTTCCATGATGAACCGTCACCTTCAACAAAACTTGTAAGTGCAGCGTCGATGTAGTCATGTTTCAGAAGCCAGATCAACATCGCACCGACGAATCCGCCGTCTTGACCTTTTTTGTGAGTTTCGTCGTCGGCCGCGCGAACTAAAAGAAGCTGACGGTATTGGCCGTACATTTCTTCGTCTTTGCGTTCACGACCAAAAAGGTGCATGTCTGCTTCTGGTTCCCATGCGCGAAATCTTGGACAGGCGCGGGTGCAACTCGTGCAACCTTTTTCACCATGTCCGCAATTGTCGAGACCGAGTTCTTCTTCAAGATGAAATGGCTTGTATTTGCCCTCTTCGTGCTCGTAGCCGATGACGTCGTGAGGACACGAAATCACACAAGCTGCGCAGCCAGTGCAAAGACCAGTATTTATGACCTCTTCGTAGAGCTCTTTCCATTGGTGTGTCCAGCGTTCGGCAACTTCGACCATTTCGCAAGCCTAGTGAGTGTGCCAAAAATCTTGCTCATTCAAGTGGACATGTATCTTAAAAAAAGGCAACAATGGACACATCATGTTGACATACACCCCCGAGGCCGAAGCCCGCAGAAAAGAAGTGCGCCAGTGGTTGAAAGACAACTTGCCTGAGCGTTGGTTTGACAAAAGTTATGAAATGACCGCCGCTGAGCGCAAAGCATTTAACGATTCTTGGCCCGACAAGTTGTTTGCAGGCGGATGGATTTGTGCAACCTGGCCAAAAGAATACGGCGGCAAGGGTTTGAGCACTCTTGAAGGTGTGGTGCTTGCCGAAGAATTTGCCAACGCGGGTGCGCCGATGCGAGCAGACTTTTTTGGCGACACGCTTGTTGGTCCAACACTTTTGCAGTGGGGCACTGAAGAGCAGAAAAAAGATTTTTTGCCAAAAATCTTGAGCGGCAAGATGCGTTGGTGCCAAGGCTTTAGCGAACCGAATAGCGGTAGCGATTTGGCGAGCGTTAAGACGACTGCGGTTCTTGACGGTGATGAGTGGATAATTAACGGACAAAAAGTTTGGACGACACAGGGTCATCACGCAGATTATTGCTTCTTGCTAACTCGCACTGATAAAGATTCGCCGAAACACAAAGGCATTTCATATCTATTGGTGCCGATGAAACAACCTGGTATTGAAGTTCGCGGAATCACACAGCCAGACGGCACAGCAGAGTTCTGCGAAGTGTTCTTCACTGATGCACGTTGCCCGAAAGACAACGTGGTTGGTGGCGTAAATAATGGTTGGAAAGTTGCCAACAGCACACTTGCTTTCGAACGCGGCATGAGTGCAACCACCGGCTACCGACGATTCGAAGAAGAGTACAAATTGTTTGTTGCTCAGGCCAAAGCAAACGGCAAGATCAACGATGCGTCAATTCGTCAACGACTTATGCAGTATTACGCGAAGATTCAAATCTTGCGCTTCAATGGTTTGCGCTCGTTGAGTTCAACATTGGCTGGCACTAAAGATTTTGGTGTGATGGCGCTTGGCGCTAGTAACAAAATGTATTGGTCAGAGATGCATCAAAGTGCGATGGAACTCGCACTAGACATTTACGGACCATACTCAATGCTTGTTGACACTGGTCCAGAGTCAGGCACTTGGCCGGGAGCATTGCGCGACAAGCGTCGAGCGGGCTACCCTTCGTCGCCGATGATGTCGAGTTTTTTCTTCTCTCGCTCAGAAACTATTTGGGGTGGCACGAGTCAAATTCAGCGCAACATCGTCGGTGAGCGCGTACTCGCGTTGCCAAAAGAACCAAAGCCTGCTGGCGGCGAGTAACTAGCATCTCATCGCCGTGAATTTTCAGACAGCGATTCGCTCGGGTTTCAACAACTACGCAAACTTCAAAGGTCGTGCGACGCGCGCTGAATATTGGTGGTGGGCTTTGTTTACCGTGATTGCCGGAGTTCTCGGTTCTTTGATTCATTCTTCTATTGGCAACTTGGCACAATTAGTGACTTTGTTGCCGTCAATTGCCGTTGCTGTGCGACGAATGCACGACACAGATCACGTGGGCTGGTGGGTCTTTGCACCGATCATAAATCTGGTGTTCGCTTTACGAGTTGGCGATTCAGGTGAGAATCGTTTTGGGCCGCCACCGCCGCCAAGTATCTAGTTTTTAATACTTCGGAACCCGGCGCTGATATTTCGCGCCTAAAAGTGGCGAACTCAAAATAAAGTCGGCGCTTGCTCGGTTGCACGCCACTGGAATATTCCAGACCACTGCGATTCGTAACAATGCGCGAATATCTGGGTCATGAGGTTGGGGTTCGAGTGGATCCCAAAAGAAAAGCAAAATGTCGATGCCAGCCTCAGAGATTCGTGCACCGATCTGCTGGTCGCCGCCAAGAGGTCCGCTGCGCATGCGCTCAAGGGTCAAGCCAGTGTTGTCGGCAATCAACTTGCCCGTCGAGCCAGTGGCAATAAGAGTGTGATTTTTTAGTTCATCTTTGTGCTCTGTTGCCCACTCAAGCATTTCGCGCTTCATATTGTCGTGGGCGACCAGTGCGATACGTTTGTTTGCTGGGCTCTCGATATTTGTCATCTCAATGGAGGTCATAGATGAAGGTTAGGTCAAAAACAAGTTCTGCCATGACCGCGTCGCGTGTTGTCTTAACGCCGATCGGCAGGTTGACACTCGTTGCTTCTGAAGACGGACTGCAAGAAGTGATTTTTGGGGTGAAGAAACTTGTTAAAAACTCAAAAGTTTCGGTAGTCGCGAAAAAAAACTTAGATCTTGCTGAAAAACAATTGCAAGAATATTTCGTGGGTAAGCGCAAAAAGTTCAATTTGAAACTTGATATCAGTGGCACGAAGTTTCAAGAGTCAGCTTGGTTTTCGCTGAACAAAATTCCGTATGGCGAGACGATTTCTTATGCTGAGCAGGCAAAGCTAGTGCGAAGGCCACGTGCTTTTCGTGCTGTGGGCTCGGCAAACGGCAAAAATCCGGTGGCGATTGTGTTGCCGTGTCATCGCGTCGTTGCTTCTGACGGCACTCTTGGTGGCTATGGCGGGGGGCTAGCTATCAAGCGCAAACTGCTGGCACTTGAAAAGAGTTTTTAGTAAAGCTTTTAGTGCGGCTGAGTAAAACCAAAGCACTCGCGTAGATATTCGTCTCGCAACGCAACATCTGGTGGGCCGATAGAAACAACTCGTTGCGCGAGCAGCATCACGGTGTTGGCGTTTTCGGCATCTTGCAATTCATGTGTCGCCATCACGACGGTGACGCCGCGAGCACGTTCGCTTGCGATTAGGTCTGCAACAAGTTTGCGGCCGTTGATGTCGAGCCCTGCCGTTGGTTCATCAAGCAGCAAGATCTCTGCTTGGCGAGTTAAAACTTGTGCCAAATGAGTTCGCTGTTGCTGACCGCTTGACAGATCTCGCAGTGGTTTATCGGCGAACTCAATGGCGCCAGTTAGTTCAAGAGATGACTGCAAAATCTTTCGGTCTTCAGTTGATTCACGACCGAATAGTCCAAGATGAGCAAATCTTCCCATCGCTACGACATCACGAGCACGAAGTGGAAGCGTGTGAGAAGAAATTGGATGTTGCGGCAAATATGCAACTCGACGCGGAGACTTGCCAGGTTCATCGCCAAGAATGGTGACTTGGCCAGAGATAGGTGCGAGCATTCCTGCCAAGGTTTTTAAAAGAGTTGACTTACCAGAACCGTTTGTGCCAATTAAAACGACCAATGCACCTGGCAAAGTTGTGAGTTCGATTTCTGCAACGACTGTATGTCGCCCGAACCCAATCGAAAGATGAGACGCCGAAATTGTTTTAGTGAGCATGGTTGTGTTCGTGCTGATGGGGCATTTCGTCTTGCAATGAATTGCGATTACGTTTTATCTCGGTGGCGATTGCACCGATTGCAAAAATTGACACAGCAACTAGCACGATGCTTGCGCTGGCGGTAAGTTTGAAATGAAAGCTAATTAAAAGCCCTGCATAACTGGCAATGCAGCCAATGATGCTTGCAATTATCATCATTGACGAAATACGTCTTGCAAATAACACACCAGTAGCGGCTGGGGCGATGAGCATTCCGAGCACCAGCAATGTGCCAACAGTTTGAAAACTAGCGATCACTGTTAACCCGACAATTGCCAGCATTAGATTTTGAAAAAGTGTCACATTAAATCCAGATGTGCGAGCAAGACCTTCATCAATCGACATCAGCAAGAACGGTCGCCTTGCAAAAATTCCGGTAAGAAGAACGATCACTAGTGCGAGACTTTGCCAAAGAAGGTCATTGGGCTTAACCGATAATGTTTCGCCAAACAAAATGTGGTCTAGGTCTTCTTCAAAATTAGATGATCGAGATGTGATCATCACGCCTAGTGCCAGCATTCCAACGAATAAAAGTCCGATCGCTGTGTCTCCAGAAAGCTTGTATCTGCGAGTAATCAAATTGACACCGCTCATCATTACGACCGCGCCAACTGCTGCACCAATGATTCCAGAAACACCAAAAATTAATGCAGTCGCTATGCCAGGTAAAACTCCATGGCTTAATGCATCTCCGACAAAAGCTAGGCCACGGAGAACGACGAATGTGCCGGCGATAGCGCAAGTGATTGCCACAAGGATGCTGGCGAACAATGCCAAACGCATGTACTCGTGATCAACGAATGGTGCAATAAAAATTTCACCCACATGTTAAGCATAGCAGTAATGAGAACCATTCCCATTATTGTCTTGACTGTGACTAGTTGCCGAGCGCCTTGTTTATTTGCTCGGTTAGAACTGGCATCTCAATTTCGCCGCTGATTCTTAGTGCGACTTTGCCGCTGCTATCGAGCAAGACAAAGAATGGAAACCCAGAAACACCCATGGCGGTCGCTGCAGTTTTTTCGCCGCTATCAGTCATGACTGGCCAAAGCGGTGGAAATTCTTCTCGCGCCAGCCACTCAGACGGCGGGAAGTTTGGCGATGCTGGGTCAGTTGAAGTTGCGATTGCGATTACATCGAGACCACTTGGTACGAGACCATCACGATTCCATTGCACGAGTAGTGGAACTTCACGCTGACAATATTGACACCAGTGCGCAAGAAAGACCAGCAGAGTTGGTGCTCCCGGACCCGTGACGATCGTGTTACCCGTGAAGCCCTTGCCGGTGAGTATCGGGGCTGTCATGCCGATTGCTGTATCGGATGCCGAATCTGAATACTCCGGCAACGGATCGCCAACAACTTCGACAGAATTAAATTCTTCAACGCCAGTGACAACATCGTCACTGCTTGATTGGGTTGCAACTGCGACAATTGCCGCGATTGCAATCGCTGCGGCGATACTGCCAATTAGCCAGACAGATTTGTTAGATGACTCTTTTTTGCTGTTCATGTTTATTTCTTCTCCATTTCAGGGATTGTAACTAAAGCGATTGTGGTGAAAAATGCCGTGAAGGCCATGAATGAGAGTGTGACAAAACCAAAACTCTCAAACCAAACGACTGAACACGGCAGATTGGCATCGCACACGCCAGCATCCAAGTTTGGAAATCTCTCGAGAAACCAGTGATACGTAGAAACTGAGCCACCTACAAGAGCGAGAACAGCTACAACAATTTTAGTGAATTTAAATTTTTTGAAGACGGCAACGATGAGAAAAATCGCCAACGGATACATTGCTGCTCGTTGATACCAGCAGAGTCGACACGGCTTGTAGTTAACGATCTCTGAAAAGTAAAGACTGCCGAGCATTGAAGTTGTGGTGATCAACGCTGCGAGAGGTAGTGCAATTTTTTTGATTTCGAGTAAGAAATTATTTGCCTTGGTGAGCCGAGCAAAAATCACAACGAGACCCAGGCCGAGCGTGCCGAGACTGAGCATCGAAAAGAAAAGTTCGAACACTTCGTTGTTCATCGTGCGTACTACGCTAATTGCCAGAGAATGATTCACGAATGAACTTGAAAATTGAACCGGAGCAACCTTAAATGACGAATTTAAAAGACCAACTGAAGGCTGATTTGACTGTCTCAATGAAGGCGCGCAATGAAGTTGAAACTTCAACCCTGCGAATGACGCTGGCTGCGATCATGAACGCCGAAGTTGCGGGCGACGAAGCCAAAGAGCTGACCAATGAGCAAGTACAGGCAGTGGTTAGTGCTGAGGCAAAGAAGCGAGCCGAATCGGCAGACATATATAAGGAAGCGGGTCGAGTTGATGCCGAGGCTGCAGAACGTGCCGAATTGGGGATTTTGCAGAAGTATCTGCCCGCGCAGTTGAGCGATAACGATCTAGAAAAGATCGTGGAAGAGCAGATCGCCGTGGCAGCCAGTTCGGGGCTGACTGGGCCAAAAGCTATGGGTGCGGTGGTCAAAGCCGTGCGAACCCAAGCTGGTTCAGGGGCAGATGGCGCCAAAATAGCCAATTTGGTGAAGTTAAAACTGGGCTGATTTTTGGGCCGTTTTAAGTTTAAGTAACTTTTGACACAGGGGGGTTAGGCGGGTATCGTGCTTTACAGGCCCTATGCCTTTTTCCGAAGGGGGAAATCAATAATGAAGAAATTATTCACAGGAGGTCGTCGCAAGGTTGCTGCCGTTATGGCAATTGCACTTGTTGCTTCACTCAGTCAGGTAGCAACCAGCGGTGCTTCAGGTGCCGACACTCCGAAGCGTGGCGGAAATATCACAGTTGGTATTTTCGACTCGTTCCCAGGTTTCTGTATGGCAGACAACTTGGCGAACTCAGCACTCATGGGTGGTCGCACGATTTATGAGACCTGGGTTGAACAAAGATCAGATGGCAAAATTGTGCCTTACGTTCTTAAGTCGTTTGAAAGCAGCGCCGACTACAAAACTTGGAACCTCGTCGTTCGCGACGGCATCAAGTTTCATGACGGCTCACCAGTAGACGGCACGGCACTTCTTCTTAACTTGCAGGCATCGCGCGGTGCGCTTTACCTCAACGGTTTGATTGGCAAGACGCCAAAGTCGCCAAGTTCGGGTACCGGAGCAGGTTTCTCTGCAAACATTGCTGACGTCATTCAGACAGGTGCAATGTCAGTAACTGTGAAGTTGTACAACGGTGAAGCCAACTACCCAGATTCGCTTTATGCATCGGGTCGAAACTTCGTACGTTCAATCGCACAGATCACAGGACCTACGTGTTCGACAGTGCCAGTAGGTACCGGCGCTTTCAAATACGTTTCGCATAAATTGACCGAACTTGTTGTCGCTAAAAACGATAACTACTGGCGCAAAGACGCCAAGGGTGGCGCATTGCCATACCTTGATGGCATCACGTTTACATTCTTGCCAGACGCGCAACCACGCGTCAGCGGTGTAAAGAGTGGTTCGCTTGCAGCGACAATGTTCTCGTCGGCTTCAGAAGCCAAACAAATTCTTGCCTTGCAAAAAGACAAGAAAGTTACGACGATCAGTTCGCCAATGGACTACTACCCAACAATTTGGTTGAACCATAAGATTGCCCCATTCAGCAGCAAGAACGCTCGATTGGCATTCTCGCATTCGCTTGACCGTGCAAAATGGTTGAAAGTTCGTCAGAAGGGTCTCGGCTCTGTGCCAGATTCAATCGTCGGACCGAACAACATCATGTACAACAAAAAGGGTTACGCGGGTTATGACTTAAAGAAGGCCAAAGAATTTACAGCGGCTTACGCAACAGAAACTGGTAAGACACTTGAATTCAGCCTTCCGTACGTGAGTTCATCAGCAGACTCGACAGCAAATGCTCAGCTGATGAAGGAGATGGCAGAAGCTGCTGGCATGAAAGTCAACTTGTTGTCGCAGACAACTGCTGAAGCAATTCAAAAAGCATTCCCAATGCAGTATCAATTGTTGCCATTGCTCTTGATGGAAGGAACAGGAACAGCGTTCATTCTTCCGTTCATCGTCAGTGACACATCTGGTGGCAACCCAACGCACTTCTTGCGCGGTGCAGCAAAACTTTCACCAGCTTTGGCCGGTCTGCAGATTTTCTACAGCATCTTGAACATCTCATCTTTCAAAGATGAAGTGAGCGAGAACTTGCTGTTTGCAGCTCGTGCTGAGCCGAACAAAGCGAAAGCACAGAAACTGTATGCACAAGCAACCGAGCAGTTGCAAAAAGAAGCTCACGTGGCGAACATTTCGTTCTTGCAATACACGGTGAGCTACAACAAGCTCGGTGGCGTTGGTCAATTGGGTCTGGCAGCAGGTGGCGAACGTCGCCTGATTACAAACTTCGGAATTGACTGGACAGGTGTTTGGTCGACGAAGTAATCAAATAATTTAGTAAGCAAAAAGGGTGACGGTGCAAGCGCACCGTCACCCTTTTGTTTATTTGCCGTAACTTGGTAATTTCGTCTAGCCTGCCTATGTCAAATGCTGAGAACTAAGAGGTGTTCAGTTGCTAAAAATTAGTTTTTGGTTAAAGCGAATCGCGCAGTTGCTGATCGTTTTGCTTCTCGTAACTTTTGGTGTCTCGTTGTTGCTGCGATTGATACCTGTTGACCTTGCGACGGTTCTGTTGCCGGTTGCCACCGAAAATGAGCGCGACATTTTGCGAGAAGAGTTGGGTTTTGATAAAGGGCCGATTGGTTATTACTTGCAATGGCTTGGCAATTTTGTGCAGGGCGACTTTGGAAAAATCTATTTCTCGGGTGGCACCGAAGATGTTTCGGCGCACTTGGCCGATGCGATGCCGCGGTCGTTATTGCTCATGGCTTACACCCAAGTTATTGCGATTGCAATCGCGGTACCCCTTGGCGTTGTGTCGGCATATCGTGCTGGTCGGCGTGCTGACAAGATAATTAGCAATACTCTGTTCACGTTGTCGTCGGTGCCCAACTTCGCAATTGCGCTTCTATTGGTGATTTTTGTTGGTGTGAAATTCGCCTGGCTACCGACTTTGGGCTACGTGCCTCTTTCGGATGGTGTTTGGGAACATCTGAAGCACATGATCATGCCTGTAATTAGTTTGAGCCTTGGGTTGATTGCTACTTATACCCGTCTACTGCGCGCAGACATGATTGCGGCGTTACGCGAGGACTACGTGACGATGGCTGCCTCAAAGGGTTTGAGCGATCAAAGGATTTTGTGGCGTCATGTGTTGCGACCTTCAAGCTTGACGTTGCTAACTTCGGCGGCTCTCAGTATGGGTGGCTTAATTGGTGGCGCGATCGTCATCGAAAGTTTGTTTGCCACTTACGGTGTTGGCTTCGAGGTATTTGCGGCGATTGCAGGTCGCCAGTATGTGGCTTTGCAGTCAACAGTGGCTGTGATTGCGTTGTTTTATGTTTTCTTTAACCTCATAGTTGACATCGGTTCTGGATTTGTTGATCCGCGAACGCGCGATCGGAGAGTAAATGCGTAAATTTACAAAACCAACTTGGTTGGCGATTGCTTGGCTGAGTTTGATGATGTTCTTTGCCATTTTTGGTTGGGCGCTGCCGTTTAAGTCATGGAATTTTGTATATGAAGACGACCTTGAAGTCGGGTTGTTCACAAATGGCCACATTTTGGGGACTGACAGCAACGGCTATGACCTGTTTGCTTCAATAGTTGCCGGCACTCGGATGAGCATTTTCATTGCGATTGCGGCTGTTGGTCTCGGAGGCCTTATCGGAAGCGTTCTCGGGATCACTGCCGCGTATGTGCGGGGCAAAGTCGACACAGTGATGGTCACAATATTTAACGTTGGTC
>ENA-ORFA01000029-ORFA01000029.1-marine-metagenome-genome-assembly--contig:-NODE-29-length-72080-cov-6.363513_pt1 | contig 72080 bp, 71 predicted proteins | sample MGYA00248621_ERZ508587 | MGnify/ENA primary metagenome ERZ508587 (study PRJEB26250, sample SAMN06266239) | marine metagenome | isolation source: Columbia River Estuary | place: USA:Columbia River Estuary... | reverse complement strand
ATGGTGGCAGATCTACTGCAAGTTCCTAGCCTTGATCGAGCAGATGCAGATTATGTTAAGGAGATCTCTGGATACTCTGTTGGCGGCGTTGCACCACTTGGTTGGATTAATGAGCCCAGCATTACTTTAATTGATGAGGCTTTAAGTGATTATCAAGTGATCTGGGCTGCCGCCGGTCATCCACATGCAGTATTTCCAAGCACCTATCAAGAGTTATTAAAGGCATCAGGGGCTAAGGCTGCAAGAGTTGGTAATTAGAGTGAGAATTGCTCTGTGAGTTCTCCTCTTTATATTGAAAAGAGCGGCGCTGGCGATCCCCTAGTTCTTATCCATGGCATGGGATCTGCCAGCAATGCTTTTAAACCTATTCGTTCAACTTTAGATAAGAACTTTTCAGTAGTAACCATTGACCTTCCAGGGCATGGAAAGAGCCCTTATCAAAAAGGTGAATTAATGGATCCCCAATCCTTGGCTCTTAAGGTGTTGGAACAATTAAGCGTTGAATCAATTGAGAGCTTTCATCTTGCTGGCAATTCACTTGGTGGCTGGATTGCAATGGAGATGGCTGCAATTGCTCCAGAGAGGGTCAGATCTCTTGTAGGAATTGCGCCTGCTGGCCTATGGCTCAATCCTTATAACGCTAGATATCCAGGCACAGCGCTTGCTCGATTTCTTGCTAGATACACAATTAAGTTAGCTCCAACAGCGCTTCATTTTGCAACCGCTCGTAGATTCGGCTTTGCTGATGTTAGCCCCCGCTGGAATGAGTTTTCTTATGAATTATGCCTAGATGCAACAATTGCAATGGCTAGCGCTGAGGGTTATTACCCCGCTTGGGATGGCATGTTACTAAAGCGCTTTGATCGCCAGATATCTGATTTGATTCCAGTGACAATAATTTTTGGTGATTCCGATAGAACTCTCCCTGAGACCAGCTGCCAGGAGAGATCGCTTGCGCCAAATCATGCTAGATGGATTATTTTCTCTGATACGGGCCATGCACCGATGTGGGATAGTCCCCTTGATGTAATCGATGAGATCAAGAAAGCAGCAGGAGTTACAAAATGATCCTAGTTTTCTTCTGGAAGATTAAAGCACGCTATATCCCTTGGGCAATTTTGCATATGGGGCTAGATCGTCTAGCTCTAGCTAGAAGAAGTGATGTTAAATTCTGGAAGTTATTAGGGGCTGGAAAAGGTGAAACCTTCACCCCAAGGGATGCCGACATCCGTCGCTGGGGCTTACTAGTTGTAGTTGATAAAGACTCAGAGATTGCCAATTCAAAGATGATTAAGCGTTGGAATAAGAAATCTCAATCACAATTTAGCGCTCAGCTATCTCCAATATCAGTTAATGGCGCTTGGTCTAAGAAGAGCCCCTTTGATCAGATTCCCAAAGTTACTAATGATTGGAGTGGAAAAGTAGTTGCAATTACAAGAGCCAGAATTAAATGGCGTAAGAATGTAATTTTCTGGAACTCAGTTCCTCCAGTAACAACAAGTCTTCATAGCTCACCAGGTTTAATCTCCGCTATTGGAATAGGTGAGGCTCCAATTGGTCTGCAGGGCACCTTCTCTATCTGGGAATCTGGTGAAGCAATTAAGAATTTTGCCTACTCAGGCGCTGCTCATAAAGAGGCAATTAAGGCTACTCATCGCCATGCTTGGTATGCCGAGGAGATGTTTGCACGCTTTGCCCTCATTGAATCTCGCGGCTCGTTATAAGGCACAATTAAGCCATGTCGATTCGTAATTATCGCCCTCGGCGAGATTCACGGCGAAGGATAACTCCTTGGCGGAATTTTACTCTGGTAGCGGTATTAACTGTTGCTCTAGCTCTACAACTCTCCTATCCCTTAATTGAAGGAGAGCGACTTCGTCTAGTAACTATCGCCACTGTCTACTGGGCAGCAGGAGCTATGTTGCTCCACGCTCTCTTTGCATATGGCTTTACCTATGCGATCAGATTTCTTCTAATTACCTTTATCTATTCTCTTTTAGTTGAACAAGTCGGGATGAGAACTACCTGGCCCTTTGGAAGTTATGAGTATTCACCATCTCTTGGGTATCAAATCTTCGATGTCCCACTTGTTGTTCCATTTGCTTGGATCATGATGGCCCACTCGGTATTTATCGCGGCAAGAAGAGTTGCTCCGAATTTTGTATTTTTAGTTGGCGGATATGGCCTTATGGCCTGGGACTTATTTCTAGACCCTCAGATGGTTTCAGCTGGAAGATGGAGTTGGGAGATAAGCGGCAGAAGCGTTCCATTTCAACCAGAAATTCCACTTTCAAATACCTTTGGATGGCTCTTAACTGGAATGGGTTTAATGGCCCTTCTTAACATCTTTCTTCCCAAGGAGAGACGATCTCTAGGATCAAGTAGAGCGGTTCCTGAATTCTTTCTTGCTTGGAGTTGGATTGGTGGCATAGTAATTAACATTTTCCATTTTGATAGACCAGGTGTGGCATTTATTGGAGGATCAGCGCTTGGGGCGCTAGTCATCTGGTATTTCATCTCAGTTAAATACGGCCGCCGAGATTAAGGGAAAATGACTTTTCTATTAGATATCTCTGCGCTTCTGATTGCAATTATGCTTCTTTTAGCAGTATTTAACTTCTTTACTTTAAGGGTTGTCTCTAGTAAAGATAGCACCCCAATTGATCAATCAGTCTCGATATTAATTCCTATGCGTAATGAAGCTGAAAATGTCATTGAACTTATTACTCTCCTTAAAGCGCAGAGCAACCTAATTGATTTTGAAATTATTGCTCTAGATGACTCCTCAAGTGATAACACTAAAGAGTTATTACTAGGAATATCCCAAGGCAACTTAAAAGTAATTGCAGGAAGAGAGCTGGCAGAGGGCTGGCTAGGAAAAAACTATGCCTGCTATCAATTAGCAAAAGCTGCAACTGGTGAGTATTTAGTTTTTCTAGATGCGGATGTTAGGTTAAAGCCAGAGGCTATAGCTAGCACAATTGATTCGATGAGAGCATGGAATTGGGATTTCATCTCTGCCTATCCCAGACAGGTTGCGATCACATTTTTAGAGCGCTTAACTCAACCACTTCTTCAATGGTCTTGGTTTACAACTCTGCCACTTCGTATCTCTGAAAAGTGGCCGAGGCCATCAACCGTTGTGGCAAATGGTCAATTTATGGTGATAAGGCGTCAGGCTTACTTTGATTGCGATGGCCATGAGGGCGTTAAAGCTGAAGTCTTAGATGATCTCTACCTGGCTAGAAATTTAGTAAGAGCTGGAGCAAGAGGCGGGGTTGCAGATGGCTCAAGTGTTGCACATTGCCGAATGTATTTAAAAGCTAGCCAACTGATTGAAGGTTATGCCAAATCACAGTGGAGCGCTTTTGTTAATCCACTAGGAGCACTTCTTGCAATATCTCTACTTACTCTCACCTCTATCCTTCCTTTTGCAGCTGGTCTAGCAGGAGAGCTCTCTGGTTGGTACCTCTACTTTGCAATCGTGATAACAAGGGTTCTAAGCGGAATTAAAACTAGAACGATTCCAAGCGCCTCACTCCTTCATCCCTTGAGCGCCTTAATCTGGATTTATCTGATCATTCTTTCGTGGATAAAAAAGTATCGAGGCGAGCTAACTTGGCGCGGTAGAAAACTATGAGCCATCACAGCGCTAGTAAAGTCTCAAAATCAATTATTGTGATCGGCTCTGGCATGGGGGGTATGGCAGCTGCTGCCCGCCTTGCAAAACGCGGACATAAAGTGAAAGTCTTTGAAGCAGCTTCTTTTGCTGGTGGAAAGTGTCGAACAGAGGTTATCTCAGGATTTTCATTTGATACTGGCCCCTCACTATTAACCCTTCCAGCTGTTTATAGAGATCTCTTTGTTAAAACAGGAAAGCGTTTAGAAAATCTCGTTCAACTAAGCCCAGTAGATCCATCCTTTACTTACATATTTGATGATGGCAAGAGAGTAACTTTCCCAAATCTCTCACATAGCGGCACGGTCTTAGCTATTACCGAAAGCTTTGGAGCTCAAGCAGGAGATGCTTGGCATCAATTACTAACTAGAGCTGAGAAGATGTGGGGCGCATCAAGACAGGCATTTGTTGAAAGTGAACTCCGCTCCCCCTTTGCGATGCTAAAGAGTCCATCACTTCTCCGCGATTTAAAAACTATCGCTCCATTTACATCTCTTCGAGATTTAGTTAGAAGTTATACCGATAATGTCTACATCGGAAAGATAATTGATCGCTATGCCACCTATACCGGCTCTGATCCTAGAAAAGTGCCTGCAGTCCTTTTAACTATCGCCTTTGTCGAGGAAGCCTTCGGTGCTTGGCATGTTAGCGGCGGAGTTGGCACGCTTGCTAAATCTCTTGAATCTCGACTAAGTGATCTAGGAGTTGAGCTACATCTCAACACAAAAGTAGATCAGATCATCACTAAATCTGGAGCAGCAATTGGAGTCAGATTAGCTAATGGCCAAATTCATAATAGCGATGTAGTAATTGCCAATGCCGATGCAGAGCTGGTCTATAACCAACTTCTTGAAAAGAGTTCCAAAACTAGGAGCGCTCGCAAATCTCTTAATAAAGCAACCGCATCACTCTCTGGATTCTCCCTGCTTCTTGGGCTTCGTGGCTCATCAGAGCTAGACCATCACACAGTCTTTTTTCCTAAAGATTATGATGCTGAATTTGACTCAATCTTTGATAAGAAGTTGCCAGTAGAAGATCCAGCCATTTATATCTGTAATCCAAATGATTCTAAGATGAAGCGAGCTGAAGTTGATGAGAGTTGGTCGGTACTAATTAATGCCCCTCGCCATCAACCAAAAGATGGATTTGATTGGGATGAGAAGAGTTCAAAAGAATATAGCGAGCACATTATTGATCTAATGGAGGCAAAGGGATTAGATGTTCGCTCGAGGCTTGAAGTCTTAGAATATAGATCTCCGGCAGATCTAGAGAGAAACGTTAACGCCCCCGGTGGTTCTATCTATGGAACATCTAGCAATGGAGCTAGATCTGCTTTCTGGAGGGCTCGCAATCGTTCAAAGATTAAGAACTTATTCTTAGTTGGTGGTTCAACTCATCCTGGCGGAGGGCTACCTCTAGTTGGAATTAGCGCTGAGATTGTTGCAGAAGCGGTCGAAGAAAATTCAGAACAGTAAATAAAGAAATCACTTGAAGAACTGCCCAGATCTGAGAGAGTAGCGTTACTAAATCCATATCAACAGCTCTTGCAACGAGAGCAATAAATAAAATGCTAGCTCTAATTGGACGCTCACCGATAGTTACAACCCCTAGTTGAGTAACTCCAAGTGATGCTGCCCTTGAGCGCATATATTCTTGAAGAAAAGCTGCAAGCCAAGCGATTAATACCAATTGATATGGGGCGCCAAGTAGATAGAGGCTAAAGGCCCAGAGCGCTTCAACAATCCGGTCGATAAAGCCATCAAGTAGCGCTCCCCACCTGCTGACCTTGCCGGTGAGTATTGCCAAGGATCCATCAATGCCATCTGCAATTAAGGAGAAGACCAGAAACGCTATAGCCCAATTACTTTCAATACTTACTACCAAGCTGATACCTAGAAGTAAACCGAAGATAGAGAGAGCATTTGGGCTAACTCTTAAAACCGCTAAAGGTTTACATAGCAGGAATGAAATTTCTAGCCAGGCTCTAACAATTCCCTTAACTTGAGCTCCTCCATGAAGGTTGGCCCAAGAATTAAAGAATTCTGACTTTTTCATCTAAGCCCTATTCTTCTAATTATCTCAATGGTTGGAGCTGCGCTATTCATAGTATAAAAGTGTAAACCTGGTACTCCATAATCTAGAAGATCTCTAGATAATTCACTGGCAATATCAATTCCAACTTTAACTACCTCTTCTGGGCTATCTCCTGCTGCCTCAACTCTTCTTTGAATTTCAATTGGTATGGCAGAGCCTGCAAGTTCACTCATTTTCTTTAATTGAGCAAAGTTAGTAATGGGAAGAATTCCAGGATAGATATCAAGCTTTGAACCTCTAGTTCTAATCTGATTTACTAAGTTGATATAGCCCTTAACATCAAAGAAGAATTGAGTTGTAGCAAAACTTGCTCCACATCTCTCTTTCTCAAGTAGCACTTTTATATCTTGTTCAAAATTACCCTTTGAAGCTGGATGGCCATCAGGAAAAGCTGCAACACCAACTTCAAAGCCCATACTTGATGCAAGCGAGACTAACTGATCTGCATAATCAAAGCCTCCAGCTGTGCTCTCCCATTTCACGCCAGGTCCGCCCTTAGGATCTCCGCGAAGAGCAAGGATTGACTTAATCCCAGAGACTTTATATTGGCTCAGAATTTCAATTAGCTCATCTTTGCTAGATCCAACACAGGTTAGGTGTGCAATCGTTGAGAGTCCGCTTCTTGCCGTGATCTCTGAAGTGATTCTTATTGTGCGATCTCTAGTTGAACCACCTGCGCCATAAGTAACTGAAACAAAATCAGGTTTATAGAGTTCAAGAGCCTTTAGGGCGCTCCATAGACGCTCCTCTCCTGCCTGATCTTTAGGCGGAAAGAACTCAACAGAGAAGGTAGGAGCGCTATTCATATAGCGGGAGGGTACCGTTGCGCCGTGAAATCTCCTGACCTATCCCAGCTTCGCGCCGAGATAGATAAGACCTTGGCCTCCTTTACCGTTGCAAGAAGCGCTGCCCTTGTTGATATTGGCCCAGAGCTAGAGCCGGTAGCAAAGGCGATGTCAGATTTTATTACCCAAGGCGGAAAGAGATTTCGACCAATCTTTGCCTACTTAGGTTACCTAGGAAGTGGTGCAGAGCCACGAGTGGAGATACTTCGCGCCTGCACATCCTTAGAGTTAGTCCATGTCTGCGCACTTATCCACGATGATGTAATGGATGGCTCTGACACTAGAAGAAATAAACCGGCAATACATAAAGCGTTTCAGCAAATTCACCAGGATGCCTCCTACAAAGGTAGCTCTGAAAGATTTGGAAGTTCCTCTGCAATTCTTATGGGTGATTTAGCTCTGGTCTGGGCAGATCGTTTATTAGTTGAATCTGGAATAAGTGGAGATGAATTTCTTCAAGTGCAATCAGTCTTTGGCGATATGAGAGATGAATTGATGGCTGGTCAATACTTAGATGTTTTAGAGGGAGCACTTGCTACAACAAGCATTGAAAGATCTTTAAAAGTTGCTCGATATAAATCAGGTAAATACTCAATTGAACGTCCTCTTCACTTTGGCGCAGCGCTCTCTGGAGAGAAAGAGCTCATGAGCGCATACTCATCTTTTGGACTTCCGCTTGGAGAGGCCTTTCAATTACGTGATGACCTTCTTGGCGTATTTGGAGACCCAGAGGTCACTGGAAAGCCAGCAGGTGATGATTTAAGAGAGGGAAAACGAACTGTACTAATTGCTCTAACTATGGAAGCAGCCAATAAAGAAGAGCGTGATCTGCTATCAGCATCACTTGGAGATGAGGGCCTTGATAAGACTCAAATCCTTAAGCTTCAAGAGATCATCTCTAGCTCTGGAGCGGTTGCTCAAGTTGAGAAGCTCATCACAGAACTTCGGGATAGAGCTATTTCTGCGTTGCGAGATAGCCAAGTTGAGGCGAGTATTCTCTCTGTATTAGAAGAGATGGCAACTATTGCAACACAACGGAGTCTTTAAAATGCGAAAAGTTAAAGGCAAGACAGACCGAGTAGTTGTGGTTGGCGCGGGTCTTGCTGGACTTAGTTGCGCTCTTCGATTGGCAGGCGCTGGGCGAGAAGTAATAGTGATTGAGCGGGAAGCTGTTCCTGGCGGCCGTAATGGCCTAATGAGAAAAGATGGATATTCATTTGATACTGGTCCAAGTGTTTTAACTATGCCAGATCTAATTGCTGATGCTCTGGCATGTGTTGGAGAGAAGATTGAAGATTGGCTAGAGCTGATGCCACTTAAGCCGCTATACCGGGCTTTTTATGCCGATGGTTCTCAATTAGATGTACATGCAAATACTGAGCAGATGGAAGCAGAGATTGCAAAAAATATTAGCGCAGATGAAGCTGCTGGATATAGAAGATATGTTGATTTCGTTACTAAGTTATATAAGTATGAAATGAATGACTTTATTGATAGAAATATTGACTCTCCCCTAAATCTACTAACTCCTAATCTTGCTCGTTTGATTGCTCTTGGTGGATTTAGAAAGCTAGCTCCAAAAGTCTCTCAATTCTTAAAAGATCCTAGAACTCAACGCGTTTATTCTTTTCAGGCAATGTATGCCGGAGTATCTCCACAGCAGGCACTTGCTATTTATGCAGTCATTGCCTATATGGATTCAGTTAATGGAGTTTTCTTTCCTAAGGGAGGAATGCACGCGGTTCCAAGAGCGCTAGCAGGAGCTGCCGAGAAACATGGCGTGACTTTTAAATATAACACCACAGTGACAAAAGTAGAAAAAATCGGATCTCGGGCAAGTGCTGTAATTACTAGTGATGGCCAGAGAATTGAATGTGATGTTGTAGTGCTAAACCCAGATTTGCCTGTTGCGTGGCGGGATTTACTTGGCAAGACTCCGCTATCTGTTAAGCGACTTAATTACTCGCCTTCCTGTGTAACTATCTTGGCTGGTTCTTCCAAGAGCTATGATCATTTAGCCCATCACAATATTCACTTTGGCCACTCCTGGGATCTAGTCTTTGACGAGCTAATCACTAAAAGGAAGTTGATGAGCGACCCTAGCCTTTTAGTAACTCTGCCATCAAAAGATGATCCAAGCCTTGCCCCAAATGGAAAACATAGTTATTACATTCTCTTTCCAACGCCAAATCTTGATGCTGATATTGATTGGAAGAAGATGAAAAGCGTCTATAAAGATCAGATGTATGCCACTATGGAGCAGCGGGGCTATAAAGATTTTGCTAATTCAGTTGAGGTGGAACATGTAACAACTCCCCTAGATTGGCAAGAGATGGGGATGGAGAGGGGTGCTCCATTTGCAAGCGCACATACTTTCTTGCAAACCGGACCATTTAGGCCAAGTAATATGGCAAAGGGATATGAGAATGTGGTCTTTACTGGAAGTGGTACCCAACCTGGAGTTGGAGTTCCAATGGTTCTAATCTCAGGAAGACTTGCAGCAGAGAGAATCGTTGGGCCAGTAAAGTAAAGATGGATGAGTTAAGCGCTGCTGGAATCCATGATCCTGAGCTACGCAAATCTTATTTAGAGTGTAAGAGGCTCAACTCTCTCCATGGAAAAACTTATTACCTAGCTACTCTCCTACTTCCTAAATCAAAGCGACCACATGTGCATGCGCTCTACGGCTTTGCTCGTTATGCCGATGAGATTGTTGATGATTTAGCCTCAACTCTTACTCATCAAGAAAAGGTAGATGAGCTTGGCAGGTGGAGCGATCAGCTCTTATCCGATATTTCAATGGGGCGAAGTAGCGATCATGTTGGACGAGCTCTAGTTGATACAGTGCAGCGCTTTAACATTCCAATTTCTTACTTCGAAGCATTTCTTCATTCCATGGCTATGGATTTATCAATAACTCAGTATGAAAAGTATGAAGATCTTATGGAGTATGTCTATGGATCTGCTGCAGTAATTGGCCTTGAGATGGTTCATGTTCTAGGAACAGTTGAGGGCAAAAAATCAGAGGCGCTCATACCAGCTGAGAAGTTAGGAATAGCCTTTCAATTAGCCAACTTCATCAGAGATGTGGGTGAGGATTTAGAACGGGGGCGAATCTATTTACCAATGGCCGAGCTAGCATCATTTGGCGTAGATCGCGCGATGCTAGAGGCAAGGCAAGTAAGCCCTGAAATCATCCAAGCGCTCAAGTTTCAGATTGCAAGGGTGCGTCAACTACAGAGCGAGGCAGATGCTGGAATTGAACTATTAAGCCCCGATGCAAGGGCGTGTATAAAAGCAGCAAGTGAGCTCTACTGTGGAATCGTTGATGAGGTTGAAAAGATTGATTATCAGATTTTTAATAAGCGAGCTAAAACTTCCAATTGGAGGCGAGTGAGAACTGCGCTTCCTGCCTATTTCTCAGCGCTTGCTTCTCGCTAGTTTCTCTGCACTCCCCTTCTTCCCCAATATATCCACTGTGAGATAACCATAACAATCATAGAAAATCCAAAGAAGAGATCCTCCACTGGAGCTGAGGCAATTCTCACTCCAACTATTACATCAGGGTCATAGGTAATAATGCCTCTAGATGTCAACCACCAATTAGTAATAATCTGAAAAAAGAGCATGATGGCATATGCGTTCCAGAAACTCTTTCTTGATAAAACTCTAGATTTAGTTAGATAGAAATCAAAGAGAATTACGAGTGGAATTGAGAGAAGGGCTAGTTGGGTGTAGCTCATTTCTCATCACCATAACTCCAATGAGGCTTTACCCGTCTCACAGCTTCTATGGTCATTAAGGCTGCAAGAGGAACTACGATAAAGAAGAGAAACTCTTCAAGTGGAATTCCGGCAGGTCCAAATATTCCTACAACCTGCTCGCGATCAAAGAACCAATGCTTAGAGTTAACTGCGTAATAATCCCAAATCAAAAAGATAGTTGCTGTTGGAAGAATGGCTAGCATCGCACGCTTGATTCTCCGCAATACTCCAACCTTTAGAAAAATCTCAAGCCAGAATGAGCCGAGAACTGTGAAGGCGAGCATCGCAAAATAACCAAACTTAAGCATGGGCTAATGCTATTCTTCTACTAATCGGGAGCCAAAAGTTGGCTGAGAGGACCTCATCGAAGGTCGACCGAAAGACCAGTTCGGTAATGCGAATTGGAAGGGAGCTTAATCATGTTTACTATTTTTACAGCTTGGGGCTATGAAGTATCAGCCTTAGAGTTAAGCGCAGTTATCACCTCATTTACAGCGGTCCTTCTTGGGGCGCGTGGGGTGAGAATGACCTGGCCTTGGTATCTCCTTAGCGCATCGCTTTATGCAATCTTCTTCTATCAAGTAGATCTAATTGCTAGCGCGCTGCTCCAATTTGTCTTCATTGGCGCAGCCATCTGGGGTTGGCTCGGATGGAAGAAATCTGGCGTTCTGCCTAGATATATGAATAATAAGGAAAGAGCGATCTGGCTCTCAGCTTTAGTAGCATCTTGGCTAATTACTGCTCCAGCTCTTGAAAACATCGGCGCTGCTGCAACTCTTCCTGATTCCTTCTTGCTTGTCTCAAGCACTCTGGCACAGGCTGTGATGGTGCTTCAGAGAAATGAAACTTGGATTGCCTGGATTGTGATTGATATTTTTGGGACCTATCACTATGCCAATCAAGGCTATTGGTTCACAGCTTTGCTCTACGGCGCATTTACTGTAATCGCCTTCTTTGGGCTAAAGCGTTGGAAGAAGTTATCTAGTAGCGCTAATCCAATCTAATATGAACCAGCCATCACTTAGTGAAATCATCGCAAGTATAAAAAAGGGCAGAGCAATAGGTAATGTTGGACGAATCGTTGCTATTGATGGACCTGCTGGAGCTGGGAAAACAACTCTAGCCAACCGCCTTAAAGAAAATATCAAAGATCAAAGTATTGAGATTATTCATATGGATGATCTCTATGATGGTTGGCAGAACTCACTAACTCCAGCGCTGGGTAAAGTTTTGGATCTAAGCATCTGCGCCCCAGTTTCTAAGGGAAAGAGCTTTCAATATAGAAAATATAATTGGATTGAATCAAAGTTCGGAGCTTTACTTGACTTCTCTTTTCCCAAGATCTTAATTCTTGAGGGTGTGGGTTCAGGTCAGAGGGTTGTTAGAAAGTATCTCGATGAACTGATCTGGATTGATATCTCTGCTTCACTTGGTTTGCAGAGAGTCTTACAGAGAGATGGCGCATACCTTGAAAAAGAGATGGAGATCTGGCAGATGAGAGAGAATTTCCACTTTGTTGCAGACAACACTCGCGATAGCGCCACTATTCGCATTGATGGAGCAAATTTCATCTAAAATTCCCACGTGTCAGAGTTAATTGGAGAAATCATCGATGGGCGCTATCAGCTAACCCGCGTTGTTGGCTCTGGCGGAATGGCAACAATTTATGCCGCGATAGATTTAAGACTTGATCGCCAAGTTGCAGTTAAAGTCATGCATTCACATCTTGCCCAAGATGAGCAATTTGTCTCACGATTTATAAGAGAGGCAAAAGCTGCTGCATCGCTCTCTCATCCCAATATCGTTGCAGTATTAGATCAAGGCTGGAATCAAGGTGGTGCTCCTTGCGTCTTTATTGTCATGGAGTTAATAGAAGGTGCAACGCTTAGAGATTACATAATTGAGCAAGGCGCTCTCTCTGCCGAACGAGCTTTATCAATTATTACACCAGTTGCAAGTGCGCTTGCTGCTGCACACAAATTGGGAATCGTTCATAGAGATATAAAACCTGAAAATATCTTGGTATCTAAGGAAGGTCGTATAAAGATTGCTGACTTTGGTTTAGCTAGAGGAGCCTTACTTGGAAATACTATGACGGCTGAATCTAGTGTGATTCTAGGAAGTGTTTCATACCTCTCCCCCGAGCAAGTTCAAAGGGGGGTTGCAGATGCTAGAAGTGATATCTACTCACTTGGAATTGTCCTCTTTGAAATCCTCACTGGCCAGAAACCCTATCAAGGAGAGGATCCAGTACAGGTAGCGATTAAACATGTAAACGAACGAGTCCCTGCTCCTTCAACGATAAAGCCGGGACTTACAATAGAGATGGATCAACTGGTCTTATCAACTACAGATATCGATCCTGATAAACGGCCAAGAGATGCCGTTATATTGCTTGAGAAACTACGTGAACTCTCCGAGAAGCTAGATCCCCGTAAGAGACAATTAAGTCTAGAACTTGACCTGCCACCACTTGCTATCAAAGAACCAGGAAAAAAAGATGGCGCAAAACGCCTCCGTAGAGATAAAGATCGTGAAGTAGAAATTCCCAAAAATCAGGAGGCGACCGTGAAAAAAGAGAAGAGTTCTTCAATAGGTAAGAAGGCTTTATCTAAGCGCATTAAGCGCAACCGTCAGATAGCAGCTCTCATTGCAATCTCACTTGGAATTGGCATCTGGTATGTAATCGTTGGCCCTGGTTCAAAAGTAATTGTTCCATCTCTTGCAGGCCTTACGGTAAGGGAAGCAACTAGTGAGTTGGCAGACCTTGGCCTTGATCTAAAAGTAGAGCGCGAAGAATTTAATGAAGATATCCCAGAAGATAGAGTGATTAACTCAAGTCCTGCTGGGGGCGGGCGCATTTCACCTGATGGAACTGTTGAGGTGACAATATCAAAGGGTAAAGAGCGTTATATCGTTCCAACTCTTCAGGGACTAAAAATAGAAATTGCTGAAGGATTAATTACTGATAATAATTTAGTTGTTGGTGAGGTAATCGAAGAGTTCTCAAGTGAGTTTCCCAAAGGCTTTATTATGCGAAGCAGCCCTGCTGCTGGTGAACGCATAAAGCGCGATAGCCAAGTGACTTTATATCTCTCAAAAGGCATTGAGCAGATAGGGATCTCCAGCTATCAAGGAAAAAGTGGCGAGCAAGCTCTTAATGAATTGACTGAAGCTGGTTTTGATGTTGAAACTAAGTATATCTTTAGTGAAGATTTGCCAATAGGAGCAGTTGTAAATCAGATCCCAAGTGGTGGAGATATCGATAAGGGAAGCGTAATAACCTTAACTGTATCTAAGGGATCTCAGTTTGTTTTTATTCCTAATGTCTTCTCCTTAACTCAAGCCAAGGCCGTTGATACCCTTAAGGACCTTGACTTGAAGGTAATTATCAAGAAAGTTGGTAATAAAAAGATCAAAGTTGTCACCAATATCTCACCAAAAGTGGGAGATAAAGTGAAACGTGGCTCAACTGTCACAATCACTGTAGGGTGATTTAGTGCCCAAAGCAGTGAAGAAACCTAGGATTGGTGCTCATGTGCCAACTTCAGGTGGAATGGCCAAGCGCGCTATTGAATACGCCAAAACTATAAAGGCTGAAGCTATTCAGGTATTTGCCTCAAATCCCAGAGGTTGGGCGATGCCTGAGACAAATCATGAGGCTGATCAAGCATTCATTGAAAAAGCGAATGAGCTAGAAATTGAGACCTATGTTCACGCGCCATTTCTTATTAATTTAGGATCTCCAACCGAGGGCACCTATAAGAACTCTCTTGCATCTACTAAATACTCCCTCAAGCGAGGACGTGAGATAAAGGCTAAAGGCGTAGTAATTCACACAGGTTCTGCAGTTGATGAAGGAAATATCAAAAAGGCGTGGAAACAGATCCATGAAGGCATGATGCCAATACTTAACGAACTAGATGACCAAGATCCTTGGCTTCTACTTGAACCTACTGCTGGTCAAGGTCAATCACTCGTCAAGCGCTTAGAGGATTTGAATAATTATTTTGAAGCCCTTGAGTGGCATCCCAAGGTTGGTATCTGTCTTGATACCTGCCATGTTTTTGCAGCAGGGCATGACATAAAGAGTAAGGGTGGAATGAGTGCAACTATTGATTTATTGGTCGAGGTTGCAGGCGCTGAGCGAATTCAGCTAATTCATGCCAATGACTCTATGGATGTGCTTGGCTCCCTTAAAGATCGCCATCAAAATCTTGGAGAAGGCGAGATTGGCACTAAGCCATTTGCAGAACTTCTAGCTCACCCCGCTATTGTTGATGCTCCGCTAATTCTAGAAACTCCAGGGGAAGAGCCCGAGCATGGAAGTGAAGTAGCGATACTAAAGAAGATGAGGGATAAATAGTGCAACTTAGATTAGCCCCCTGGGCCCTTCTTGCAGTAGCTGCAATGTGGGGAATTTCCTTTGTCTGGATGAAAGATATTTTAGATCAGCAAGATGTTTATAGCTTTCTAACTTCAAGATTTATCTTTGCGGCACTGGCTATGATAATTATCAAGCCCAAGGTATTAAAACTCTTTACCAAAGAGCTAGTAAGTAAAGGTTTCATCATTGGATTGGCTCTAGGCTCTGGTTATATTTTTCAAACACTCGGTCTTGATCGAACTACTCCTGCAATAACTGGATTTATCACCGGCCTTTATGTCGTAATAACTCCATTAATTGCAGCTCTTTTACTAAAGGAGCGAGTCACCCTGACAATGTGGGGCTTTATTCTTTTGGCGGTAGTGGGCCTTGCAGTTCTATCCGTTGAAGGTTGGAGCGTTGGTATTGGAGAGTTTCTAGTATTTATCTCGGCAATTTTATTTGCAGTTCATATCATCATGCTTGGTGCTTGGAGCAAGAACTTTGATGCCTACGCCCTAACAGTGATGCAGTTAATCGGCTGCGCCTTCTTATCGGCAATTCCGGCTGGGATTAATGGATTTAACCCTCCCCCAGATACTCAAGTTTGGGCAGTGGTTATCTTTACAGCTGTCTTTGCCACAGCGATAGCCTTTGTAATCCAAACTTGGTCACAGGCTCGAATCTCTACTACTAAAGTTGCGGTGATATTAATGATGGAGGTGGTATTTGCCGCTCTATTCTCATTTGCATATGGAATGGAGCCCTTCACTCTTCGTTTAGCAATCGGTGGCACCTTGGTGCTCATTGCCATGCTTGCCATTGTGCAGCCACGCTTTTCATCTCCGAGATCTAGCTGAGATACTAAGGAGATGGCAGATAGCTTGGAATTCATCGATTTAAGATCTGACACTGTAACTAAACCTTCTTTAGAGATGCGCTCTGCTATGGCTAGCGCAGAAGTTGGCGATGATGTCTATTCTGATGATCCAACTGTTAACTCTCTCGAAGAGAGAGTTGCTGAGCTATTTGGGAAAGAAGCTGCCTTATTTACCCCAAGTGGATCTCTTGCAAATCAATTATCAATTCGATCTTTAGTATCTCCAGGTGAGGAGTTAATCTGTGAAACAAATTCACATATCGCTCGCGCTGAGCTTGGAGCGGCAGCGACTTTTAGCGGAATTACAACGAGGACCTGGCTTGCAGAGCGTGGGTTATTAAATGCTAGCCAAGTTCTAGATCTAGCAAAACCTGATTCTGGCCCCTATCTAGTTTCAACTACAGCAATTGCTATTGAAAATACCCATAACTTTGGTGGTGGAAGCATTCAACCAATAGAGGAAATTGCTCTGCTAAGTAGGCAGGCAAGAGAGTTAGGGCTCTTTCTCCACCTTGATGGGGCAAGGATCTGGAATGCTCATGTCGCATCAGGAATTTCTCTACTTGAGTATGGAAAGTACTTTGAAACAATTAGCGTCTGCCTATCAAAGGGGCTAGGAGCTCCAGTTGGATCGCTGATGATCTCCAATAAAGAGCGCATCTCCTCGGCTAGAGTTTGGCGTAAGCGATATGGCGCTGGCATGAGACAGGTTGGCATACTGGCAGCTGCCGGTCATTACGCACTTGATCACAACATATCTCGATTAGCCGATGATCATATAAAGGCTAAAAAGCTAGCTCAAGTATGTGCAAGCGCTGCGCCCTCAACTATTAATCCAGATTTTGTTGAGACAAATATCGTTGGACTTGATCTCTCCAAGGCAAATGTATCTGCGCTTGAATTTGCCTCCTCTGCAAAACAAAAAGGTTTATTGGTTAGCGCCCTAGGAAAGAGCTACCTTCGATTGGTAACTCATATGGATATAACCGATGAGGCAAATGAGAGAGCCGGCGCTATTTTAAAGGAGTTACTAGAGCGCGCCTTCGTGCTTAAGTAGCCACTCTTTATATCTCAATCCATAAGCATAATTTCCTAGCGCCCCGCCTGTTTTAACAATTCGATGACAAGGAACCACAAGGGCAATTAAATTTCGAGCACAAGCACTTCCTGCTGCTCGCACCGCATCATCTGAACCTGCCCGCTTTGCTAAATCGGCATAGGAGATAGTTTTTCCTGGAGAGACTTTTCTCATCACTCTCCATGCTGATTGTGAAAACTTCTCACCTTCCTGATCAACTTTAATCCCATCAAGCGCTTTTAGATCCCCGTCAAAGTAATCAGAGACTAGATCTGTAATTATTGGAATTTGATTGACTTTCTTGCTCTCTAATTGTCTCTCCTGCTTAGAGATTGAGTCAAGGAGTTCATCTTGTGAGGTAAAACCTGCAGCGATAAGAATATGTTCGCGTGATATTAGAGATAGAGCCCCTACTGGAGTTTTAAGAGTAGTTCGAAGCAACACTTGCAAATCCTACTGTCCTAAACTAAATATGGAAATACTACAAACGATCGCGAAGCATCTCAGCTACAAGGAAAGCAAGCTCTAAAGATTGAGTGTGGTTAAGCCTTGGATCACAGGCGCTCTCATATCGGGTAGCGAGATCCTCATGCGAGATTTCCTCTCCCCCACCGACACACTCTGTAACATCATCGCCGGTTAATTCAATGTGAATTCCTCCAGGATGGGTTCCAAGCCTCTGATGAACTTCAAAGAAGCCCTTTACTTCATCTAGAACATCATCGAATTTACGAGTTTTATACCCGCTTGGAGCTTCATAAGTATTGCCATGCATTGGATCGCAGACCCAGAGAACTTTCGCTCCCGACTTCTCAACCGCTTCAATAATTCCTGGAAGAACGCTACGCACATTTGTTGCGCCCATTCTGGTTATAAAGGTTAAGCGACCTGGCTCATTATCTGGATTAAGGGCCTTGATAATTTCTAGCGCGCTCTGAGCAGTTGTCTTTGGACCTAGTTTGACCCCTATAGGATTTTTAATCTTCTTTGCAAAATCAATATGTGCCCCATCTAATTGACGTGTGCGCTCGCCTATCCAAACAAAGTGCGCTGAAACATCATAAGCATCGCCAGTTCTTGAATCAATTCTAGTTAGGGCCTTCTCATACTCAAGAATTAGAGCCTCATGACTTGAATAAAAATCAACTGTCTTAAACTCCTCAGGATTAATCCCTGCAGATCTCATAAAATCAAGAGCTCTTCCAATTTCATTAGCCATAGCTTCATAGCGCACACCAATACGCGAATCCTTAACAAAACCTTTATTCCACTCATGGACTAAACGCAGGTCTGCAAAGCCGCCTTGAGTAAAGGCGCGAACTAGATTTAGCGTTGAGGCAGAGGTTTGATAAACCTTAACTAGGCGAGCGGGGTTCGGGCGACGAGCTTCTGGTGTGAATTCCAGATCATTAACAGCATCACCGCGATATGCAGGAAGTGAAACTTCGCCTCTCGTCTCCAAATCATTACTTCTAGGCTTTGCAAATTGCCCTGCCATTCGACCAACTTTTATTACCGGAAGGCTTGCGCCATATTGGAGAACTGCAGCCATCTGCAAAATAGTCTTAATACGGTTTCGAATCGAGTCGGCAGTTGCTCCCAGAAATGTCTCTGCGCAATCTCCACCTTGCAGCATAAAAGCTTTGCCATCTGCTGCTTGAGCAATTTTCTCTTTTAAGTTATCGCATTCGCCAGCGAAAACTAGTGGTGGAAGCGACTTTAATTCTTTTACTGCCAACTCTAATTCAGAGCGATCTGGCCAATTAGGCTGTTGAGCTGCCTTGAGGGCGGGATCAAAGAGAGAATCAATTGACATGGTCAAAGAGTAGGCAACTTAGGGCAATCGGCGTCGGCCAATTATCCGAAGAAAACTTCTGCCTCTGCTAATAGAGCTGGATCTACCGTCTTTAACTTCTCGGTAGCTGAGGCCAATGGGACACGCTTAATTGCTGTGCCATGAAGCGCAACCATCTTGCCCCAATCTCCTTCATGAGCCGCAGTTATGGCATGTAGACCAAAACGCGTTGCAAGGACTCGATCAAATGCTGTTGGAGTTCCCCCACGTTGAATATGGCCAAGGATTGAGGTGCGAGCCTCAGCGCCGGTGCGCTTTTCAATCTCATTAGCTAACCACTCACCAATTCCTGAAAGTTTGACATGGCCAAAGGCATCTTTAGTTGAATCTTTAGTAATTAAATCGCCATCTTTTGGAAGGGCGCCCTCTGCCACCACCAAAATTGGAGCATAAGATTGTTCAAATCTAGATTTAACATATGAGCAAACTTTATCGATATCAAATGGAACTTCAGGAATGAGAATGCATGATGCGCCGCCGGCAAGTCCAGAGTGCAGCGCAATCCAGCCCGCATGTCTTCCCATAACCTCCACAATTAGCGCGCGGTGATGAGACTCTGCAGTGGTATGAAGACGATCGATCGCCTCAACTGCAATATTAACTGCGGTATCAAAGCCAAATGTGTAATCAGTGTTATTTAGATCATTATCAATGGTCTTTGGAACGCCAATTACTTTTACACCTAAAGCATCTAATTTTGTAGCAACACCTAAAGTATCTTCTCCACCTATTGCGATGAGCGCATCAACATTCATCTTGGCAAGATTTTCTTTGATTCGCTCTACTCCATTTTCAATCTTAAATGGATTGGTCCGTGATGAACCAAGAATGGTTCCACCGCGCGGAAGAATTCCTCGGGTCGCCGCAATATTTAGCGGCATCGTAAGCCCCTCTAGCGGGCCTTTCCATCCATCACGAAAACCGATGAACTCATAGCCATATTCTTTTTCGCCCTTGCGCACTACTGCTCTAATGACTGCATTAAGTCCGGGACAATCTCCGCCGCCTGTAAGCACACCGAAACGCATATGAATTACTCCGATTAGATAATGGATTTGAATCAGCTCTGACTCAGGTAGAGATTCTAGCGCATTGCAAAATTATCAATGAAATTACCGCGTAACTACCACGCCTTTTCCAACTACAACTATTCCACCAGGTGAAACTGTGAAGCGCTGGCGATCTCTCTCTATATCAAATCCAATACTGGCCCCAGGTTCCACAATTACGCTCTTATCTAAGATTGCATTTTTAACCCTAGCTCCATCCCCTATTCGCACAGCCGGCATAAGTACTGAGCTCTCAACTACAGAGTCGCGACCAGCATAGACATCATATGAGGCAACAGTTCTGCGTAGTTCGCCGCCAGAGATGATAGATCCAGCGCCAACAACTGAATCAAATGCAATACCGCGCTCTGAGAACTTTGCCGGAGGTAGAGATGGTGGATTGGTAAGAATTGGCCACTGGCGATTATAAAGATTAAAAATAGGTAGCGGCGAAACTAAATCCATATGTGCATCAAAATAACTATCAATGCTTCCTACATCACGCCAATAACCTTTATCGCGCTCAGTCTCACCTGGCACCACATTATTTGCAAAGTCATAAACCTTTGCAAGGCCAGCTCTAGTCATAGCAGGAATGATGTTTGCACCTAAGTCATGACGGGAGTCGACATCTTCCGAATCAAGAATCAGGGCCTCCTCCATCGCGTCGCGACGAAAGATGTAATTACCCATGGAAACCAAACATAAATCAGGATGACCTGGCATTGCTGGAGGATCTTTAGGCTTTTCATGAAATGCTTTTATAGTAACTCCATCGCTATCAAGTTCAATAACTCCAAATTCCGAAGCCTCAGATCGCTTCACTCTAATTGCAGCAACTGTTACTCCAGCTCCGCTTTCCAAGTGACTTATATACATTGCATTCGGATCCATCCGATAGACGTGATCTGCGCCAAAGACGATTACATGTTTTGGGTTCTCATCATGGATTAAATTGAAATTCTGCAAAATCGCATCAGCGCTTCCGGTATACCAACGTGGACCAAGTCTCTGCTGCGCTGGAACAGGGGTGATGTAGTTTCCAAGGAGGGTAGACATTCTCCATGTTGTAGTTATATGTCTATCAAGTGAATGTGACTTGTATTGTGTAAGAACTGCAATTCTTAAAAACCCAGCATTAACAAGATTGGAGAGAACAAAATCAACTAAACGATAGGAGCCACCAAATGGAACTGCCGGCTTTGCTCTATCTGCTGTTAATGGCATCAAGCGCTTACCTTCGCCACCAGCAAGCACTATTCCTAATGGAAGATCTAAGCGGGCCATATGTCTAACGATACTCTTGGCAGGTGAGCAGCGCTAAGGTCAAAGTAGCCATGATTACTCGCGAGTGGCCCCCTGAAATCTATGGTGGAGCCGGGGTTCATATCGCAAACCTAGTCTCAGCTCTCAAGCAGAGCGGAGATATCGAGAGCTTTGTTCATTGCTTTGGTGGGGCAAGAAGTGATGCCGCTAATTATCAATTACCTAAAGAGCTATCCTCAATTAATCCAGCGCTTCAAACCCTTCTACTTGATAGCGATATTGCTAAAAATCTAAAGGGGATGGATATTGCGCACTCCCATACTTGGTATGCCAATCTAGCCGGGTATTTAGCGATGAAAATATTTGGAATTCCCCATGTCATTACCGCCCACTCTCTGGAACCCTTGCGTCCCTGGAAAGCTGAACAGCTAGGTGGTGGATATCAAATTTCATCATGGGCTGAAAAGATTTCCTATGAGAGTGCATCTGCCATAATCGCAGTTAGCGATGGCATGAGAGCTGATGTGTTAAAGGCGTATCCCAAGATAGATACCAATAAAGTTGTGACGATTAGAAATGGGATAGATACCAAGGCCTTTGCTCCTAATCCAAATTCAGAGGTTTTAAAAAAGTATGGGATTAATTCACCTTATGGTTTATTTGTTGGAAGAATAACTAGGCAGAAGGGTCTTGCTCACTTGCTTCGTGCTTGGCAGAGAGTTCCTAAGGATTACTCTCTAGTGCTCGCGGCAGGATCACCTGATGAACCAGCAATCGGTGCTGAAGTTGAGCAACTAATTGCAGAGCTATCAAAGCAGCGAGGAAATATCATTTGGATCAAGCAGATGCTAGATCGTGAAGAATTAACCGCTCTTCTTACGGGAGCTCAAGTATTTCTCTGTCCATCAATCTATGAACCGCTAGGAATTGTTAATTTAGAGGCGATGGCCTGTGAAACCGCAGTTGTGGCATCTAAAGTTGGAGGCATTCCTGAGGTAGTAGTTGATAATGAAACTGGATTATTAGTTGATTACTCATCTAATCCGTCAGAGTTTGAAGATCTCCTTACTTCTGCGATTAATAAATTAATGTCAGATAAATCACTATCTATTAAATACGGTCAAGCAGGGCGAATTCGCGCGATTGAGCACTTCGGATGGGATAAGGTTGCTAATTCCACCATCGAGTTATATCGGAGTCTAATAAAGTAAATGTCACGAAAAGGTTGGGTGCTCTTTGCCCTTGTTGGTTTGCTATGGGGAGTTCCCTATCTATTTATGAAAGTTGCAGTTGAAGAGCTTTCAACTCCAGTAATTGTTTTTGCTCGCCTTGCTATTGGAGCCCTTCTTTTGATTCCAGTAGCCCTATATGAAAAATCTATTCGGCCAGCTCTTAAGTACTGGCCATATATTCTGTTCTATTCCATCCTTGAAATGGTAATTCCTTGGTATTTGATTACTACCGCTCAGAAGGATCTCTCATCAGGATTGGTTGCGCTCTTGGTTTCTACAGTTCCAATCTGGGCCACACTCTTTGCTCATCACAGTGGCGATTCGACGGCAGCTCATCGCACCAGAATTTTTGGTATTGCTATGGGATTGATGGGTGTATCACTTCTTGTAGGGATTGAGTCATTAAATGACTTTGATAGCGCCATCGCAATTGCAATGGTATTAGTTGCATCTATCTCTTATGCCTGGGCAGTAAATATGATTACTAGGAGAGCTCCTGAAATCTCCGGAGTAGCTATCAATGGATTATCTATGATGATTGCTTTGATTTTCTTTGCTCCCTTTGCTGCCTTTAACTTGCCAACTAAGAGTCCATCAATTGAGGCAATTAGTGCAACTGCAGCCCTTGGAATCTTCTCCACAGGCCTTGCCTTCTGGATTTTCTTTATGGTCATAAAAGAAATTGGCCCAGCAAGAGCTTCTCTTGTTGTTTATCCAAACACGGCAGTTGCTGTGATCCTTGGAATCATAATTCTCAATGAGAAGCTAACTCTGGCTATTACTATCGGTCTTCCCTTGGTTTTAATCGGTTCTTATTTTGCTAGCAAAAAGTCTGAAACCCCAGTTGTTACCGGGTAAATCCCAACTTAAGTAAGGCCTTAGAGTCGCTCTGCCAATTAGCCATAACTTTTACATGAAGGCCAAGAAAAATTCGAGCCTTTAATTTCTTCTCTATCTCACCTCTTGCAATAGTCCCTACTTGCTTGAGTCTCTCTCCCTTATGGCCAATGATTATCGCCTTCTGACTATCGCGCTCAACAATAATTGAGGCATGGATATCAAAAAATGGAGTATCGCCTTCCACTCGCTTATCACGCTCTGAGATTTCATCTATTAAAACTGCAATTGAGTGGGGCACCTCCTCAAAAACATCTTCAATAGCAGCCTCTCTAATTAGATCTGCAATCTGAGTATTTAGCTCTTGATCAGAGCTCATATCAGCTGGATAAAAGGGTGGGGATTCTGGAGCGTATTTTGCTAGCAGATCCATAAGCAATTGAACTTGATCATCAGTTTTGGCAGATAATGGCACTACTTCATCCCAAGCAAAGCCTGCATCCTGCGCTAATTTACTGGCAGCTATTAATTGCTCAGGCATTAGAGCTTTCTTGGCCATATCAATCATTGTTATGGCGCAGATTTTCTTAGCGCTTCGATGGCGCGCCATCTCCTTGGCGATAAAGAGATCACCTGCCCCAATTGCTTCAACTGCAGGAATGCAGAGCACAATGGCATCAACTGATTCCATATTCTCATTAACAATTGAATTAAGGGCCCCGCCAAGTAGGGTCTTTGGCTTATGAACTCCAGGGGTATCAACTACTACTAATTGAAAATCAGGACGGGTAACAATTCCTCGGATAGCGTTTCGAGTGGTATTTGGATGATGCGAGGTGATGACAATTTTTTCGCCTACTAGAGCATTAACAAGCGTTGATTTTCCAGTATTGGGCCTGCCAACAATTGCAACAAAGGCGGCTTTATGTGTCATCACCGCTAAGGGTACCCGTCTTTTGGCTACTAATTGGCAACATTAACTCGAGGGCATCTGGAACTGAGGTAACTATCTCAGCTAAGCGCTCGCCAATTAAGCGATGACAACCATCGCTAGTAGGTGAGGTAATTGGTCCGGGAACTGCCATTACAGGTCGCATTATCTCGGCAGCATCACGGGCAGTTCTAAGAGAGCCACTTCTAAATGCAGCTTCGATAACGATAGTTCCCTTTGAAAGCGCAGCGATTAATCTATTTCTAGTCAAGAATCTCTCAGCTCTTGCCCCAACTCTTGGCATTACCTCAGAGATAAGTGCTCCACTTTCTTGTAATTCAGAGAAGATTTTATTATTTCCAGCTGGATAGTTAACAGATACTCCAGATGCAAGAACAGCAAATGTTGAACCTTCTGCAGCTAAGCAACCACGATGAGCATGGGTATCTATTCCATATGCTCCCCCACTAACTACCGCCCAATTACGATCTGCAAAACCGCTTGCAAATTCGCTAGCAACTCTTGCCCCATAGAGCGTTGGCTTTCTTGTCCCAACGATGGAGATAGATTGTGCTGGCAGATTAGCTCCTTTAATGATCAAGCCAATAGGTGGATTGCTCAAGTCATTTAGAGATGTAGGCCAATACATTGAACTTGGGGTAATAAATCTTGCTTCAGCAAATTCAATCTCCTCCCAAAGCTCTTGGGCAGAGGTATCAATGAGTACCTGGCGAATCCCTCCAGATGCTTTATTTATCCTCTCATATGCCCCATGGATGATCCGCTCCACCAGCTCCACTGCGCCATAACGCTTTAACTCAATCGACCAGGTGATGCTCCCTGGCTCAATAGCGCTAAAGAGCTTTAACCGAGCTTGAATCTCTAAGTCATCTTTTATCTGATTTTCTACATCAATCATTGCTAGAGAATAAGAGTGAGAGGCGTTAAGACCTCTTAAATCATTAGCTAGATGTGAATAACCCTACTTGTTGATTAGAGCCTGGATATTTGCATATGACTTTCTATGAATAGTAGTTACACCTAATTCAATTAACGATCTCTCATGGGCCCTTGTGACATAACCTTTATGCTCAGCAAAGTGATAGCCAGGATGGGCATCATCTAGTTTGACCATGATTCGATCTCGATAAACCTTGGCAAGTATTGATGCTGCCGATATTGAAATAGCAACTTGATCTCCTTTCCAGATAGCAAGGGATTCAGAGCGAAGTCCAGAAATCTGATAGCCATCGGTTAGGACATACTCTGGCTCAATTTCCAAAGCGTTAATGGCTCTACGCATTCCCTCAAGATTTGCTTTATGTAAACCAATGGCATCTATCTCTGATGCTGGAATTTCAATGATTGAGTAATCCAGAGCGTGCTCAACTATTACTTCAAATAACGCTTCTCGCACACTTGGCTTTAGCTCCTTTGAATCTCGCACTTGAGCTAGCTTCACAGCAGTTATATCTTTTAGCATCACAGCTGCCACAACTAATGGTCCAGCACATGCCCCACGTCCAGCCTCATCAACTCCTGCAATTTTAGTTAATCCTGATTGAAGCAGTCTTGATTCAATCATAAATTACTTGGAGCTTTTAACAGGAATCTTCGAGAGATCTTCGCCCTTTTCAAGAATTGCCAGATTGGAAAATGGCCAGATAATAAATGTCGCCCGCCCTGTGACTTTATCTAGCGCAACCATTCCTTTATTGGGATCATCAGTATGAAAGCGAGAATCTGCGCTAGCTCCGCGGTGATCTCCCATGACCCAGATAAATCCTTGCGGTACCTCTACTTCAAATTCTGAATCACTGGGTTTATCGCCTTCATAGATATAAGGCTCATTAATACTCACGCCATTGACTTCAATTTTTCCATCTTTGCCACAGCAGCGAACTTTATCTCCGCCAACTCCTATAACTCTCTTAATCAAGTATTGCTTAGATGGATCTGGCAGAACTCCAACGAAAACTAAGGAATCCTTTATTACTTTGCGAATCCCAGAGGAATCATCATAATTTGGTGATAGCCAATTAGCTGGATCTCTAAAAACTACAACTTCGCCTCGCTTAATATCACTAAAGAGGGCTCCGAACTTGTTTACTCCCACTCGATCATTAACCTGAAGGGTGTTCTCCATAGAGCCAGAGGGGATATAGAAGAATTGGATAAAGAAAGTTTTGACGATGATAGATAGAACTAGCGCCGAGATAATTAGGATAGGCAGCTCGCGAAGGCTACTGCCCTTCGCTTTAGGCGACATTACTCTGAGCTTTAAGACTTAGTTGGTTCAGTTTCAGTAGGAGTTGTTGCTTCCTCTGCTACTTGCGCGCTCTCTGGAGCAATGCTCTCTTCAACTACAGCCTCTGGAGCAGCTACCTCAACTACCTCTGCAACTGGCGCAACTTCCTCAACTGGATTAGTTGTTGAAGTTGAATACAAAACCTCTAGGTCATCTGCCCCACGACGCTCACGAATCTTGGCAGCCTTGCCACGAAGATCACGGAGATAGAAGAGTTTGGCGCGACGAACTTCGCCTTTTCTTACTACTTCAATCTTTTCAATAACAGGTGCGTGAACTGGGAAAATTCTCTCAACGCCAACTCCATAGGAGATTTTGCGAACTGTAAAAGTCTCGCGGACTCCAGATCCTTGACGGGCAATTACTAGACCTTGGAAAATCTGAATACGGCTCTTGCTACCTTCAATAACACGGACATGAACTTTTAACTCATCACCGGGACGGAAGTTAGGTAGGTCCTTACGGAGAGAGGCGGCATCTAGCGCATCGAGCACGTTCATTATTTTGTCCTCACAATTGGTCTTTATTTATCCTTCAGGCCTTTTCCAAGGGATTGGCCTAACAACTCCGCGTATCTTGCCATACCTTGAGGCTAAGTGCTAAATCCCTAAAAAATAGGGCAGAAAGTGAGCTATCGCCCCTGGATTTGGGCGCTAAGGGCGGCATGAAGAAATGGGCCAGCGACAATTACTGAACTCCTTGAAGAACCATCTCTTGCCTTAGTAACTGAAAAAGTCGCCCCAGCTTCTTGGGCAATTAATGATGCCGCAGCATAATCCCATTCATTTACTCCCTCTTCAAAATAGGCATCAAGTGATCCACTTCCTACATGGCAAATATCAACAGCGCATGCGCCAAGTCTTCTTAAATCTCTTACCTTAGGAAGAAGGTTTTCAATTATCTTGGCTTGTATTTTGCGGTTGTCAATATCATATGCAAACCCAGTACCCACTAAAGCTCGATCAAGATTTACTGGATCGTTACATTTAATCGGTAAATTGTTGAGAAAAGCTCCATTTGATTTTGATGCTTTCCAGAGTGAATTTGTTGTGGGTGAATAGACCACACCTGCTATAAATTCTTCCTTGTTCTTTGCTGCGATACTGATACACCAGCCAGGTAGGTCATAAAGATAATTCACAGTTCCATCAATAGGATCAATTACCCAAGTAATGCCAGATTCGCTCTCTTTATTCGCCCCTTCCTCGCCAATTAATCCATCCAATGGCCTTTGATTAAGAATCTGGCTTACTATCAAAGCTTCACTCTGGTGATCCTTCTGAGTGGCAAAATCAAGAGCACCACTTTTTTCATCGAATTCAAACTTATTAGGTCTATCCAAGAGTAACTCCCCAGCGCTTAGCGCAACTTTCTCGGCAAGGGCTAATAACTCAAGGTTTAGCGACATATTCCAATCTAATCATAGTTTCATCGATGCCAAGTAGACTTGCCTTCATGCTCACCTCCTACAAAAGACTATTTGCCGTGCCCGGAGGTTGGAATTTCTCTTTTGCAGGCTTCATATTGCGCATGCCAATTTCAATGCTCTACATTGCAATTGTTCTCTTTATTGTTGCAGAAACTGGCTCATATGCCCTTGCTGGCGCTTTATCTATGGTGGCATCACTTGTCTTATCGGTAGCCACACCGCTTTGGTCTAGGGTTGCAGATCAAATTGGCCAAAATAAAGTTCTATCTATAACCGCCCCAGTTCATCTAATTTTCCTTGGACTCTTTGTTTATCTGGTTAAGAGCGATGCTCCTACCTGGAGTTGGTTTACCTCAGCGATAATCTTTGAAGCCTTTGTTATTGGCTCAGGGCAGATGGTTAGAAGGCGCTGGATTCATGTAATTGGTGATGATCGAAAGCTCATTGATACTGCCTACTCTTTTGAAGCACTTGTCGATGAAGTGATTTTTACTGGCGGCCCAGTTCTTGCGGCAATTACCGCTTCCTACTTCTTTCCAGAGGCTGCAATATTTACTGCGATGGGATTTATCAGCGTTGGAACCCTGCTCTTTCTCTCGCAGCGAAGAACTCAACCGCCAGCTCATCCCCGTCAAATTGGCGATGATCACTCACTGCTTATAAAAGATAGATTCATTCAAGCACTATTCATTCCCATGATGGCAGTTGGAGCATTTTTTGGCTCAACTGGCTTAGCTCTTGTTGGCTATCTTGATGAATTTGGAATTCGTGAATATAGCGGTTTTTATATAGCCATCTGGTCGCTTAGCTCTGGAATTTCCGCCTTTATAAGTGGATCCCTGCATTGGAAGATTAATGAGGCGCGAAGATTTGTTATTTCAGTTTTTGCTTTAACTCTTCTTACTCTTCCAATTTATCTTGCAGCGCAGTTATTTACAGGCAACTTAACCATCTTGGCAATTGCGCTATTTATTAACGGTCTAGCGATAGCTCCCCTACTAACTGCGGGATTTGCTGTTGCAGAGCGCTCGGTTAGCCCTAAGCGCACTACTGAAGTGTTGGCTTGGTCAATTTCTGCGCTAAATCTTGGTGGGGCTATCCCAGCTGCAATTACTGGATACATCATTGACACATACGGCTCAACTGTCGCATTTATGGTGCCAGTTATCTGCATGTTAATTGCTCTAATTTCGCTTCTACCATTTCTTAGCCTTTGGAGAGCAAAAGTAATTCAACTCTAAGGCTGATTTCCCTCAGATTTCACTAATCTTATGGCAATCTTTACCCATGACTGACTTGCGCTTTATCTCACGTTCTCAAGATGGAGAACATTTAGAGCTAAGTGATAGCGATGGAAATAATTTCTCACTAAGAGTTAGCGATACTTTGCGCGCTGCTGTCAACGAGCGTCGTTTAGCAACAGTAGTTGAGAGCGCTCCACAATATTCAATCAAAGAGATTCAAGCTCGCCTAAGAGCTGGCGAAAGCTTTGCTGAAGTTGCTCGCATCTCAGGATTATCAATTGAAAAAGTTGAGCGCTATGCAAGTCCAATATTGCAGGAGCGTGCTTGGATTATTGAACTTGCAGAGAAGGCTTCACCAAAGGGAACATCTCTTCCCCTCTCAGAATTAGTCATTCAACGTCTTGCTCCTCGAGGCGTCAATATGAATCAGATCTCTTGGAATACCTGGAGGCTAGATGATGGAACTTGGCATCTAGTTCTCACCTATCCATCAAGAGATGGGCAATCTGAGGCAACTTGGAGCTTTGATGCAAATAAGCGAACTATCCACTCAAGAGATGATGGCGCTAGATGGATTAATGGTGAAGAAGTTTCACAGAAGAGCGCCCCAAAAAATGATCGATTAAGTGATCATGGAGTTCTCTTTCCAATGGAGGGAGAAACTTCTCAGCCGCCTCGTTTAGTTGCGGTGAGAACTGATCCAAACCTACTCGAGGAGACAAGTTTCGTAAAAGAGATCGCTCCTGATGCGAAGAAAGATGGCGTAACTAAGAGAATTTCAATTCCATCCTGGGATGACATTATGTTTGGACGAGGCAAGAAGAAAGATGAGCAAGAGGAAGAGTAAAGACTTAAATATCAACGCTTAATAAAGGTATTGCAGTCTCAGCTTGGGTAGTTCCCCCATGGTGTCCGACCATAGATAGTTGTAGCTCTTGCCTCTCAGCCTCAACCATTATGAACTCGCCGTTGGCAATAGCAATCAAATCTCCAATTCGATCCAGATTCTTATCTAATACTTCAGGGCCAAATAAATTCAAAGCAATGGCTTCTTGCCGAGTGTAGAGAGTCACTTTTTCCTTAAAGAACTCCTGCCACTGTGACTTTGTCTCATCTAAGCTACCTGGCTTTAGATATAGATAGCGCACTCTCGGCTCGCCCCCAAGTAAATCGACGTTCTTTAGCAAGTCATTTTCTTTTCCTAAAACTACAAAATCATCTCTATTAATCATTCCATGATCGGATGTGATCCATAGCCGGCTTCCTTTTGGCAAGTTTTCAATAAGTTTCAAGATTAAATCTGCACTCTTTGCCATGGCATAGTGAAACTTCTCAGAGCCTAACCCCTCGCGATGCGAGGCATCATCAACATCATTTAGATATAGATAAGCAAAAGATCTAGTATTACTGAGAGCGCTCTTTGCTTGATCGACCATCTCATCTACCTGATTAACTCCATAGTAATCAGCGCCACGTAGAGCAGCCCTAGTAAAGCCCGTTTCTTGATAACGTTTTGCTGCAATGTGAGAGACCTTAACTCCTTGCTTCTTTGCTCGCTCAAACAAAGTTGCCTCTGATTGCCAGATGTAAGGATCTACTCGTTCATCCCATTTAAGAGCATTTAACAAACGCTCCGGAGTTCCACTATTTGGAACTCTCATTGTGTAACCAACCATTCCATGAACTCCAACTGCGCAACCAGTACCAAGGGAGGTCAAACTGGCAGAAGTTGTTGAAGGGAAAGTAGCTTGCAATTGGCTATGGTTTTTAACTTGCGAAAATATTGGTAGCTCTTTACTAACTATCTCTAGCGCATTAACTCCCATGCCATCTACTAGAAGCAAACACTCTCTCTGACCCTCATTATTGCTAAGCCCTAAAGAATTAATGCAGTTAGATACCCCAAGTGTTGCAAATATAGATTGAGATAAATCTGAGAGCAGGTAGGCCACTGCCCTATCTTTCCAGTAACCTTGACCTCTAATGATCAAATACTCAGAGGCGGTAGCTAAAGCCCTTGGAGATAAGAGCCCAATAGTTGCTCTGGAATCGACAATTATTACTCATGGACTCCCCCGGCCTAAGAATCTTGAAGTGGCCCTTGAAGTTGAGCAAATCGTTATCGAAGCCGGCGCAACGCCAGCAACAATTGCAATTATCGATGGTCAGATCAACATAGGACTAGAGCCTGATCAACTAACTCGCATCGCAAACGATGAAAATATCTTGAAGGCATCGATAAGAGATTTGGCAGTTATTTCTACTCAGAAAAAAAGCGCCGCTACAACAGTTGCTGCCACATCACATATTGCCAATATGGCTGGTATCTCCCTTTTTGCTACCGGAGGTTTAGGCGGAGTCCATCGTGAAGCTTGGCAGAGCTGGGATGAATCGGCAGATCTTCTAGCCTTAGCAAATACACCAGTTTTAATCGTCTGCTCTGGAGCAAAATCTATTCTCGATGTCAGCGCTACTTTAGAAAGACTTGAAACTCTATCGGTGCCCATTCTTGGCTATAAGACAAATAAGTTTCCTGGCTTCTATCTCACCGACTCTGGCTTTGAATTAGAACATAGAGTAGATACGGCGCGAGAAATTGCTCAAATCTGGAGAGCTCGAGGCGATGTTGCCATAGATAAGTCTGCTCTAATTGTTGCTAATCCTGTTAGTAACCAAATGGAGAGGGCTCTACATGATCAGCTTCTCTTCGATGGTCTTTCCAAAGCAAAGAAAGATGGAGTAGTTGGAAAAGCTGTTACTCCATATCTTCTAGATTATTTCCATACCAATTCCAAAGGTGAATCTCTAAGAGTAAATATTGAGATAATCAAGGCAAATGCTGCTCTAGCAGCTCAGATTGCAGTAGCCCTTAGATAACTATGGCTCAAATTCTCTGCATTGGCGATGCCATGCTTGATGTAATTGTTAAGATGCAAGGGCAGATGTATCTTGGTAGTGACACAGTCTCTCAAATCTCAACTCATGGTGGCGGAGCTGCAGCAAATACTGCTACCTGGCTCGCCTCATCTGGCCATAAGGTTTTCTACGTCTGTCGCATTGGAGATGATGCTGCTGGTCGAGTCATTGCCAATGAGTTTGATACTTGGAATATTGAATATAAGCCAGAGTTATTAAAAGAGCATAGAACTGGAATTGTTGTCGTTCTAGTTGATCAAAATGGTGAGCGTTCCATGTTTCCAGATAGAGGAGCAAATTCTGGTCTTAGCGAATTGGATCTGCCTGATCTCTCTAGATTTGGCGCTGTATTTCTCTCTGGCTATGCCCTCTTTAATCCCCTCTCCCAAGATGGGGTGCTAAGAATGGTCAATCAGATGAGAGAGGCTCACTTAGAGATCTTCTTTAATCCTGGATCCGTTGGAGTGATGAGCAACCTTGGGGTAGATGCATGTCGAGAGAGATGTAAATTAATGGATCTTTTAATTATGAATCAGGCAGAGGCAGAGTTTCTGACTGGAAAAAGTGATGTGATATCAGCTTTAAATGAGTTATCACAAGATGTTGAGACTGTTGTGATTACGAGAAATGACCAAGGGGCGATGGGTAAATCAAGGGGGAACGAGATAATAAATTCTCCAATTCTGCCAATTACTGCAATTGATTCCACGGGAGCTGGAGATGCATTTGCTGCTGGATTTATTGGAAGATGGATTGAATCTAAAGATTTAGAATCATCTCTAAGGGCTGGAAATTCATTGGCCAGTGGATGTGTCACAACTATCGGGGCTAGACCGAGCGTCAATCCCAAGTAATTCATACTTTACTTGGCAGAATCACGCCATGGCTAAATCAGATTCAGGCAAGAGCTCGGGTAAGAAAGTAGTAGCTGCTAAGCCAGGAGAGTTCCCAGGAAAAATAGTTGATATCGATGTCTCATCAGAGATGTCAGATTCATTTTTAGAGTATGCCTACTCTGTTATTTACTCCAGAGCGCTTCCTGATGCCAGAGATGGATTAAAGCCAGTGCATCGCAGAATTCTCCACCAGATGTCTGAGATGGGGTTACGTCCAGATAAAGGCCATGTTAAGAGCGCGCGTGTTGTTGGCGAGGTGATGGGTAAATTACATCCCCATGGCGATGGAGCAATTTATGACGCGCTAGTTCGAATGGCGCAGAACTTTTCAATGCGCCTGCCATTAGTTGATGGCCATGGAAACTTTGGCTCACTTGATGCTGGGCCTGCAGCTATGCGCTATACCGAGGCAAGACTTGCAAGCGCTGCGCTAATGATGGTCGAGGAAGCCGATGAGGATACCGTTGATTTTGGTGCAAATTATGATGGACAGATATTAGAACCATTGGTACTACCTGCAGCTTTTCCTAATCTTTTGGTTAATGGCGCAACAGGTATTGCCGTTGGAATGGCCACAAATATGGCTCCTCATAACTTAGGCGAAGTAATACAAGCAACAAAACACTTAATTGAAAATCCTAACGCGACCTTAAAGCAGTTAATGAAGTTTATTCCTGCGCCAGATTTCCCAACCGGGGGAAGCATTATTGGCAAAGAGGGCATCCTTGAGGCTTATCAAGGTGGCAAGGGCGCTTTTAAAGTTCGCGCCAAAGTTGAAATTGGCAAGGTAAGTACTCGTAAATCTGGAATTACCATTACCGAACTTCCATTTAATATCGGACCTGAAAAAGTTGTCGAGCGTATAAGCGAGCTCGTTAAATCTAAGAAGATTCAAGGTATATCTGACATTATCGATCTAACCGATGGACAATCTGGAACAAAGGTTGTTGTTGAGGTTAAAAATGGCTTTGAGCCAGAGGCAGTGCTAGAAAACCTCTATAAGCTCACCCCGCTTGAAGATGCCTTCTCTATCAACGCTGTTGCTCTAGTTAATGGCAAGCCAAAGACTCTGGGTTTAAAGGAACTGCTTCAGGTCTTTATTGATCATCGAATCCAGGTAGTAACAAGAAGGTCTAATTTTAGAAAAGCTAAAGCCTCTGCTCGCTTAAACCTAGTTGAAGGTTTATTAAAGGCAATTCTCGATATTGATAAAGTAGTAAAAATCATCAGAGGAAGCGATGATGCAAATGAAGCAAAAGAATCACTCATCAAAAGCTTTAAGCTAAGCGATGAACAAGCTACCTACATCCTGGATATGCCGCTTAGAAGGTTAACAAAGATGTCAAAGATTGAATTAGATACTGAGGCTAAAGAGCTTAAAGCCACTATCTCTAAGCTCACAGCTCTACTAAAGAGTGAAGAGGCCCTTCGAAATCAAGTATCAGATGAGTTAAGTGAAGTTAGCGCCAAATACGCAACGGAGCGACGCACCCTAATTGCTTAAGCGTCAATTCTTTCGCGATCGATATCTGCAGTTGCTATAAATTCTTTTCTTGGAGCAACTTCATTACCCATCAATAGCTCGAAGATCTTTTCAGCGGCTGCAGCATCTTTAATGGTAATTCTTCTTAGTGTGCGCTTATCAGGATCCATAGTGGTTTCACGAAGCTGATCGGCATCCATCTCGCCAAGGCCTTTGTAACGCTGGAGTGGCTCTTTCCATCTCTTGCCCTGCTTCTTCAACTCGGTCAATAGTTTTTTCATATCATCATCGGAGTAGGTGTAGTGCACCTCTCCCTTCTTGCCTCCCCCACCAATAACTTCAATGCGATGAAGTGGCGGAATTGCAGCAAAGACTCGTCCATCATCAATTAGCGGCTTCATATAACGATAGAGCAGAGTGAGCATTAAACATCTGATGTGAGCCCCATCAACATCGGCATCTGACATCAGAATAACTCTTCCATATCTAGCATCTTCTAGCGTAAAAGACTTTCCAGATCCAGCCCCAATTACTTGGATTATTGCTGCGCACTCTGCGTTATCTAGCATCTGAGATAGCGAGGCCTTTTGAACATTTAAAATCTTTCCCTTAAGAGGCAAGATTGCTTGGAACTCAGAATTTCTTGCAGCCTTAGTAGTTCCAAGAGCTGATTCGCCTTCAACAATAAATAGCTCAGTTCGCGAAACATCCTCAGAGCGACAATCAGAGAGCTTGGCCGGAAGTGATGAGCTCTCAAGGGCGTTCTTTCGTCGTTGCAACTCCTTATGAGCCCTTGATGAAATACGAGTCCTTGAGGCGTTAGCAACTTTTTCAAGTACTACTAGTCCATTGGCCTTATCGATTCGTTTGGTAGTAGTGAAGAACTTCTTAAGTTCATCAGAGACTACTTGAGTCACAATCTTTGTCACTGCAGGAGTTCCTAGAACCTCTTTAGTCTGACCTTCAAATTGCGGCTCTTGCATGCGAACTGTTACAACCGCAGTTAACCCTTCGATGATATCTTCCTTAATTACATCAAGCTCATTCTTTTTTAGAACTCCTTTGGTGCGAAGGAATTCATTAAAAGTTTTTACCAATGCCTTTTCAAAGCCTTGAACATGAGTTCCACCCTTTGGAGTTGCAATAATATTTACAAAGGAGCGAACTGTGCTCTCATAACCATTACCCCACTTAATAGCGATATCAACGCCCATATCTCGCTCAACTTCTTGAGGCTCAAGATGGCCCTTTTCATCAAGAACTGGAACTGTCTCTTGGTAATGACCTTCTCCAGTTAAGCGAATTACATCTCCCACTGCCTCATCGGGCTGAATAAAGTGGCAATACTCCGAGATTCCGCCTTTATGAAAGAAAGTCTCGGAGCTCTTTTCTTTACTGCGATTGTCATTAACAATTAGAGTAAGGCCTGGAACTAGATAAGAAGTTTGACGAGCCCTGGTGTAGATCTCCTCTAAATCATGCTGTGCATCTTTTAGAAATATCTGTTTATCTGACCACCACTTAATTCTTGTTCCCGTTATCTTTGCAGAGACTTTTCCAATTATGCGAAGCCCTGACTTAGGCTCAAATGGAGCATTAGGGCCATCGCCTTCAAAGATTCCAGCAACGCCTCGTTTAAATGACATCCAATAAATCTTTCCATCACGATCTACTTCAACATCAAGGCGAGATGCCAGAGCATTTACAACAGATGCTCCCACTCCATGAAGGCCTCCAGTTGCCGCATAAGATCCCCCACCAAATTTTCCACCAGCATGAAGCCGGGTCATAACAACTTCTACTCCAGTAAGTCCTGTTTTAGGTTCCTTATCAACCGGGATACCTCGTCCATCATCATGAACCTCAATCGATCCATCTTTTTCTAGATTAATCTCAATCTTCTTACAATAACCTGCCAAGGATTCATCAACTGCGTTATCAATTATCTCCCAGAGGCAGTGCATAAGGCCGCGACCATCGGTTGAACCGATATACATTCCTGGGCGTTTACGAACAGCATCAAGACCTTCTAATACTGAGAGATCTTTTGCTGAGTAAGACTTTTCTACGCTGCGCACCTGTTCTGCGCCTTGAGTCTCTGCCACGATGGGCAAGGGTATCTATGAGATCCAATGAGCCTCTTAATACGCGCCGAATGGGGGTGAGGATTTCGATTTTCAGTGAATAAAGTCATCAATTATGAGAAAAAACTTTGATTTCGACCTGCGGGGAATAAGCAAGAGGTGGTTTGATGTTCCACTAGAACCAAACGAGTATAGGAAAGGTTGGCCAGAAATGACCGATAATCTATTGCTTACCTCATCTCCCCTTAGCGCTCTTGATCGTTGTGATCGCTGTGGAGCGCAGGCTTATCTTCGTGCGGTTATGGCTAATGGATTTGAATTACTTTTCTGTGCTCATCATGCTAAAAAATACCAAGATGGACTAGCAAGCGCAGCTGCTCGCATCGATGATGAGACTGAGCGTCTTAGCGCAGAATCAACGGCGAAATAAGTTTTGAGACCAGACTGGGTCTTCCAGTTCTAGCCTCCTCTTTATCTGCAATCCCACTTAATTTAACTAAAGAGTTAACTGCCAAGTAACGAAGCGGCTCTATCTCCCACTTTCTAATCTTGCGATTAACAAAGTGAAGATTACTTATCTCACTCTCTCTGCCAGTAATTAACTCTGCCAATATCTTGCTCGCTAAATAACTCATAGTCACGCCATCTCCTGCATATCCACCTAGGCGGCCATATCCAGTTGCTTTATCAAATTGCACATATGGTTCCCAATTACGTGTAATTGCCACCGCCCCGCCCCAAGCATGAGTAAATCTCACGCTCTCTAAAACTGGAAACCAACGCTTAGCCATTCTCTCCAAGCTTTGATGAACAGATTCAGTCATTTCTTTCTCTTCAATAAGCTTTGATCCAAAGGGATAGCTAGCCCCGCGCCCACCAATTGCGAGGCGATTATCTGAAGTACGTTGTGCGTAATTAACTAGATGCGTTCCTTCAGCAAAGGTAAAGCGATCCTTAACTCCTATCTGATTCCAGATCTCTTCCGGCAGAACTTCGCTAGCAATCATTAGCGAATAAAGCGGGATAAATTCGCGCCCAGGATCTGAGAATGCCTCACTTGCTCTAATCACCACTGGAGCCTTTACTAATGAGCTATTTGCTAAGACTCCGTGATCGGTAGGGGTGGCAAATACCCCTTCAGCGATTACTACCCCCCTGCGCTCTAAGTATTTTGCTAGCCCCAGAACAAGTTGGAATGGGTCGATAGTTGCACATTGCGGATTAAATAACCCACCTCGCAATTTAGATACCTGAATCAACTCACCAATCTCACCTGCAGACCTCCAGATATGCTCCGAATCAGCGCTCTCTTTTAATCGCTTCTCTTGCGCTTTATTTCTTGCAAACATGAGCGTTCCAGATTTAACAAAACCTGCCTTGGGGGCGATCTGCCTTGCTATCTGACCAATTTCATCAATAGCGCTAAATAGCGCTTTAAAGAGATTGTTGGTGGAATCAATACCATGGCGTTTTTCAAGAGTTTTTCGATAAACCGGATAATCAGATGAAACCCAACCACCATTTCTTCCACTTGCTCCATAGCCAATTGACTTTGCCTCAAAGATAACAATTGAAAGTTTAGGATCCAACTCCAGTAGATGATAGGCCGACCATAGCCCTGAGAAACCGCCACCGATTATTGCTACATCATAAGAATTATTAAATTCTTTTTTCTTACCGCTCTGCTTATAACCATCTGCCCAGAGCGAGTTATTCGGCGGTGAATCCTGCATCTCGATGGGAGCCATCACAGAATGGTTTCTCTTTAGAGTGTCCGCAGCGACAGAGTGAGAAGTTCTCTTTTGTCTCGAGAACATTGCCCTCTGCATCAACAAAATCAGCGGCGCCGCTTACGCGGATTGAACCATTAGGTTTGACGTAAATCTTTGGACGATCTGACATGAACTATCTCCTAATCTAGATAATCGCGTAGTACTTGCGATCTTGATGGATGGCGAAGCTTGGACATAGTTTTAGATTCAATCTGGCGGATACGCTCGCGGGTAACGCCATAGACCTTTCCGATTTCATCAAGGGTCTTGGGCTGGCCATCGGTTAATCCAAAGCGCATCGCAACAACGCCGGCCTCACGCTCTGAGAGAGTATCTAGCACCGAATGAAGCTGCTCTTGAAGGAGAGTAAATGAAACTGCATCTGCAGGAACAATTGCCTCTGAATCTTCAATCAAATCACCAAACTCTGAATCTCCCTCTTCTCCGAGTGGAGTGTGAAGAGAGATTGGCTCGCGACCATATTTTTGAACCTCAACAACCTTCTCAGGGGTCATATCAAGCTCTTTTGCGAGCTCCTCAGGAGTTGGTTCGCGACCAAGATCTTGGAGCATCTGGCGCTGAACTCGGGCTAATTTATTAATAACTTCAACCATATGAACTGGAATACGAATAGTTCTTGCCTGATCTGCCATAGCGCGAGTAATTGCCTGGCGAATCCACCATGTTGCATAGGTTGAGAACTTATATCCCTTGGTGTAATCAAATTTTTCTACTGCGCGAATTAGGCCAAGGTTTCCCTCTTGAATTAGATCAAGAAATAACATGCCTCGTCCGGTGTAGCGCTTGGCAAGTGAGACCACGAGGCGAAGGTTTGCTTCAAGGAGATGATTCTTAGCGCGCTTGCCATCTTCAACAATCCATTCCAGCTCTCGCTTAAATGAACGCTCCATCTTCTCGCCAGAATTCATTTTTGCCTCAGCGAATAATCCAGCTTCAATTCTCATTGCAAGTTCAACTTCAAGTTCGGCATTTAGAAGTGCTACTCGACCAATCTGCTTGAGATAATCTTTTACTGGATCTGCAGTAGCACCTGCTGTTAATACAGTCTGAGGCGGCGCATCATCTTCTTCAGAATCCTTAAGAGTGAACTCGCCCTCTTCTTTTTTAGCTTCCTCATTTAGATTAACGACTCGAACATCACTTGCGCCTTCAACAACTTCTTCCCCTGTTTCAGCAACTAACTTCTCAAGATCTTCTAATTCAACTTCTTCTAGCTCAACTTCCTCGCCATCAACTTTTTCAATTAACTTCTTTCCTGCAGGCTTACTAACTCCAGCAGCTGCAGCCTTTGCTGCCTCAAGCTCGGCCTTTGTTGGAAAGCGGCGAGGGCCACTTTTTTCAGCTGGCTTAGCCTTAGCTTCCCTGGCGAGTTTCATTGCTTCAAGCTCTGCCTTGGTAGGAAATAGCCTTGGACCTTTTGACTTGCTCTTCTTATCTTTCTTTACTACTTTTTTTACAGCGCTCTTCGTGCTCTTTTTTGCAACGCTCTTTTTCTTACCTGCGTTTTTGGGCGCACGAGATACAGCCACGAATTAGTCCTTTGCTTTAAATTGACGAACTGTCAGAACTTCTTTTTGCCTCTAGCCTTTTGGGGAGTTGGCTATGGCTATATTATAAATTGTCCACAGGGGTAAATGCACATCCAAACCGCTTTTTAAGCTCTTGAGCTTTGACTAATTGAAGGATTCTGGTGAATTACTACCCGTTTCCCCTTTCATCTTGAAAATCAAGCTTAGAAGAGCTCTAAGAGGGTAGAGCCGGGCTCACCAAGCAGTTTATTAAACATGGTCTAAAGGGCAGAAGCCTGGGCGGAGGAGATAAACCTTGCTAGGGAGCCACTGATTTCAGCTAGTCCTTGATGAGGTTTTAAAGCGTGATCAAGAAAGGTATCGGATCTGGCTTCGAGCATGACAGACCAGACCCTCTCATCTCTTTCGAAGAATTCAAGAGGTATGTAGGAGCCAGAGTATGGCTGATTCTCTAGGCACTCCCCCAGAACTTTAAACTCCTTCAGAAAGAGAGTCTTTAGCCAATCTGGAGTGTGGAATTTATCTGTCCCCATACAGATTGAAGGTCGCATCTGACCATGATTGATCGCATTCGGGTGCTGTTGAGGACGATAGGAATGAACGTCAATTATTAAGGCATAGCCCGTCTTAGATAATCGCTCTGAAACCAGGTTTGAAAGTGCTCTTGAGTAAGGGTGGAAATACCTCTCCAGCAAATCACCGCTATTAAAATCCGCCGCCCTTAATTGCTCCCCTGATGTGCCTTTTGAGTAAACCGCGCCCATTCCAACTTTATTCATTACCTCTCTATCATCTGGAAACCGCTCAGGATCAATGACCAATCGCGATAAGCGATTAATAAAGAGCCATGGCAGAGGAGACTTAGAATCTAGTTTTTTTAAAGACTCCATCGCTACTAAATCTGTCAGCGTATCTGTAATCTCATCAAGTTCTCGTTCAAGATCTTCATCAGAGAAGAGTAAATCCTGCCGTGTATCTGCAGGAATTACTCTTGAAGAGTGCGGAATGTGAAGAATTACAGCAGAATCGGCTGAGCCAGCAATTAACTCAAAATTTAATTCACTCACAAACGTCCGGCTTCATGCACACGGCGTAGAAAGTCTTTAGTCTCTTTTCGCTTTGGGGACTCAAGAATTTCATCTGGTCTTCCCCACTCCAAGATTCTTCCACTATGTAGAAAACAAACTTCATCAGCTACCTGCTTGGCAAAGCCCATCTCATGGGTTGCAAGGAGCATAGTCATGCCATCACTTTTTAAGTCACGAACCAGGCTAAGAACTTCATTTACAAGAACTGGATCTAATGCCGAAGTAATTTCATCTAGTAGCAACATTCTGGGATGAAGAGCCAGTGAGCGAATAATCGCTACTCGCTGCTGCTGACCACCACTTAAACGATCTGGGTATTGCCCAGCTTTATCTTTTAGACCAAAACGCTCAAGAAGTTTCATCGCTTCATTCTCTGCTTCTTCAACAGCAACGCCGCGAGCATGGATAGGGGCAAGGGTTATATTCTGCAGGACCGTCTTATGGGGAAATAGATTGAAAGCTTGAAAAACCATCCCAAATTTCTTTCGAACTTCATCAACATTGGCCTCAACTGCTGAAATCTCCTCCCCATCTAGGTTAATAATCCCATCGTCAATCTGCTCCAATAAATTAATGCATCTAAGCAGAGTAGATTTCCCTGACCCTGAAGCACCAATAAATACAGTTGCCGTATGTTCAGGAACTCGAAAAGAAATATCTTCTAGAACTATTTCACTGCCAAATGCCTTCCGCAGCTTTTCAACTACCAAAATTGCACTCATTAAGCATTTCCTTGTGCATTTTGACGCTCAATGGACTTCCTTAAAGTTCTATCAGTGAATCTAGTCAGAGGAATTGTTACTGAAAGAAATATCAGAGCTGCAATAACATAAGGGGTGTAATTAAAGGTTCTACTACTTGCTATCTGTGCTGCTCTAACGGCATCAGTGACTCCAAGAATTGAAACCAGGCCTGTATCTTTTATCAAGGCAACTAGATCATTTAATAGCGGTGGAGTTACACGCCTTAAGGCTTGCGGCAAAATCACATGCCTAAGTGTTTGAAAGTGACTTAAGCCAAGTGATCTCGCTGCTGCTCGTTGACTTGGATGAATAGTTAGGATTCCACTTCGAATTACCTCTGCCACATAGGCTGTATAGGTAATGACAACTGCCAACGTTCCAAGTATCAAAACATTATTGGTGACTCCCTGCAACCTTAAGGCTGGAACCCCAAAACCGACAAGAAGAATCACCAAGAGCATTGGTATTCCACGAAAGAGATCCACATAGACCGTAGCTAAAAGTCGAAAAGGAGTAAGGGCTGGTGACCTTGAAGTTCGTATCAAAGCAACAGTTAGGCCAAGAATTGCAACAGAAGTACCGGCTATTAAAGTTAAGAGGGCATTAGTTCCAAATCCCAGAATTATTTTCGGCAAGACCTCGACGCCATAAGCCCAAGCAAAGAAGGTGTCAGAGAGAGATTTCCAACCGGGAGAAGTAAAAATTACCAGAAGCAAAGAACCTATTACTAGAAAGCTAGAGAGTGCTGCAGTTAAAGCTTTTCTTTGATTTTTATTTTTTCTTGCTCTACGTCGCGCCTCTTCGTGAGCGCTAGGTTGCCATTTTCCACCAAAGTCATAGGGCGTAACACCAGATTCATCTCCAGTATTACGCCCCATGCTTCACTTCTTCTTTTCTTAAACTATCTGGTAACTATTTTAGGAATGGCGCTCCAGCGGTTGCTGCGAGCCACTTCTCTGTAATAGCAGCCAGGGTTCCATTATCACGAATTGTGTCAACTGCTTTAGTTACACAAGAGGTGATTGGGCTGTCCTTGGCCAAAAGTAATCCAGCTCCAGCATCAGCTGACTCTGAATTCTCTAATTGGCCAACGATAATTCCCTTAGGAACTTCAACAGCGGAGAGGTAGAAAGCGGTTGGCAAATCTACAACTAGGCCATCAATCTGCCCATTCTTCAATGCTGCAACTGCTGCTGCATTGTCATTGAATACCTGTGGCTTCAAACCTAATTGGTTTTCAATAGCATCAAGAGATGTCGAAGCAACTGCTGCACCAAGTTTTGGATTCTTAGCTTTTAGATCAGCAATGCTTGTAACTCCCTCAATCTTGCTTCCCTGGAAGGAAACTATTGATTGATTAGACTTGTAATAGGCACTTGAGAAATCAACAACCTTTGCACGATCTTCAGTTATTGAATATTGCTGGATATTGAAGTCAAAATTCTTTGGTCCTGGTGCAATAGCGCCATCAAATGTTGTTCTAACCCACTTAACTGCTGATTGGTCATATCCAAGCTCGCTTGCAACAGCATATGCAACAGCTGGTTCAAAGCCCTCGCCTGATTCTGGGGCATCATCGATAACCCATGGATAGTAGGCAGGTTCACCTGTTGCAATTGTTAGAACTCCTGCTTCAACTGTTGCAAGAGATTCTGGAGAGCATGTTGTTGACTCACTTGTTGCGCCTTCATCACTTGATGAAGAACATGCTGTGATTACTAGAGCAGTTAGAAGTAAGGGAATGAATTTAAAGAGTTTTTTCACTTTTTTTCCTTGCCTTTCGCAAATTAGGAGCTTAAGGCCTGGCAATAGTTGTCAGACCCGCGCTTGTCGATGCACTTTGCAATCGACCAGGTCCTCACCCGGAGCACCCCACCGCGGTGGAGGGTTGCCGTCCAGTTAGCCGGGGCTTAATGCTGGAACTCTTGACCTAGGGCGGACTTTAGAAAACTTAAGGTAAAAAGTCCATCTCAACACTTGCCATGCCATGGGCCTCGGCCACTGCTTTATAGGTGATCTCGCCATTATGGACATTTAGCCCCTTAGAAAGGCCAGGGTTTTCAGATAGCGCCGCCTTCCAGCCCTTATTGGCAAGTGATAGAGCGTAGGGCAGTGTCGCATTTGAGAGAGCGTAGGTGGAGGTAAGGGGTAGGGCTCCTGGCATATTTGCAACACAGTAAAAGATGCTCTCATGAACCTTAAATGTTGGATCTGCATGCGTTGTCGCCTTTGAATCCTCAAAGCAACCACCTTGATCAATTGCAATATCAACTAAGACTGAGCCCTTCTTTAACTGCGAAACCAATTCATTGCTAATTAATTTAGGAGCCTTTGCGCCATGAATCAAAACAGCTCCGATGATTAAATCTGATGCAAGAGCTTCTTGCTCTATCTCATGGGTATTTGAAACTAAAGTCTTTACCGCTCCATTAAATATCTGATCTATATAGGCAAGCCTGCTCTGATTTAAATCAATAACAGTTACATCAGCTCTCATACCTAGAGCAATCGTTGCTGCCGCAAGACCTGCAGTTCCTCCACCAAGGATTAATACCTTTCCAGGTCTAACCCCCGGAACTCCTCCAAGTAATACTCCTCGCCCTCCAGCGCTTGCCTGGAGCGCTGCTGCTCCAACTTGTGGAGCCATACGCCCTGCAACCTCACTCATTGGAGCAAGAAGAGGAAGAGTTGAATTTAACTCAACTGTTTCATAAGCAATTGCTGTGATGCCGCTTTTGATTAGCGCATCAGTGCAATCCCTTGATGCTGCAAGATGAAGATATGTGAAGAGAACTTGGCCAGCTCTCATCCTCTGGTATTCCCCAGCGATTGGCTCTTTAACTTTTAAGATTAATTCAGATTCAGCCCAGAGTTGATCGGCCGAGGAAAGTATTGTTGCCCCAACGTTTTTATAGTCATCATCTGAGATTGCGCATCCAAGACCAGCTGAGCTCTCAACTAAAACTTTATGCCCTTGACGGATAAATTCCCTAGCTCCTGCTGGGGTTAGAGAGACTCGATACTCATGGTTCTTTATCTCTTTTGGAACGCCAATGTTCACCTCTAGATAGTACCTGAGAAAAGCTCACTACAAATTTTGGGGTGTAGCTCACTTCGCATCTGGGCAAATGAGTTAGGAGCCCAACCGGAGTTAAAGACCTGCCTAAGTAATTTACTCATCGCATAGCTTTGATCATCACTATCTGCTCTATCTAAAGCTCTCTGTGCAAGCGCCCCATCACCGCGTTCATAGGCAACGGCTGCAAATAAATTAGCAACTGGGGCGATGTAGCCCTTTGGCGCAATTCGAAGTAACCAGCGCCAGGCTGTGAAGTAAAGATCAAGGCTGTCAGCGCTCACACTTCCGAGTGCGTAATCTCTAACCTGCAAATCTTTTAGGCGAACCAAAAGTAGCGCTATCAACTCTTTATCTCTTACTACGCCATGGGTTTTAAACTCCGCCATAAATTCATTTACAGCTCTAGCCCCTTGCCTCTGTAGCTCCAATGGCTCTTGGTCATAATCAATTTCATCTATCTTGGTAAGTAATTTGATTAACTCCTGATCTACTTGTATTGGTGAGATAGATTCAATTAATTGATCAAGAGTTCTAAAGGGAATTGGTCTGCCCGCAGCTACTTGTTCGGCAGCAATTCTGGACTCAATCAAATCAGGGACGCTATTTCCCTCTACTGGACAACAGAGTAAATCTTCACAGATTAGCGAGCGATAACGCTCTTGCTCAACTGTTATTACCTCTCGAAGGCTAAGGCCATAGTCAGTGATAGCGGAAAGAATTGTTGAGATGACCTCATTTTGGCTCTCCCCAATTTCAGAGCTATAAAAGATGGCGATAACCGATTCAGCGTTATCTCTGGATAGGTGCGAGGTTAAAAGCCTTAACTCATCTGCGCCAATCTGATCTGGAAAATCTATTCGAATTGCCATAGCAATTGCATCGCTATTGAGGCTCAATAGCACTATTGAATCGGTTGGATTAAACCCAATTAAAAAGGGAACGGCTGCAATAAGATCTTTAGGAGTTGTAAGAGTTGTCATAGGCAAAGCATCTTGGGACCGATAGATCTATGTTTTTTCAATCTGGAGAATTGTTGATAACTATCCTCTGTAGATACCTCGGGCAGGTCTAATCTCTAGATCTCTTCTCACCTTCTGCACAATCACTCCATCAACTGGCGCACTAAGAGAACCTGCTCTCCATAAACCGCTCCAGGTAGTGGTTAGTTCCACTTTCTTCTGACCCGAACTTTTATAGGTATTTTCAATTAGCATTAACGGGTATGGGGCGCCAGCAAGCCTGGTGCCATAGCTATTACCATCTCCAAATTCCCAGAAAAACTCAGGAGTTAGATGAATTGTTATTGGGGTGCCAAGAACTACAAGTACTGTGGTGAAATGTAAGGGAGTATTAGTTAAAAAGTTAACGCTCTGATTTACCAAGATGTTATCTAAAGGTTGTGTAATTATCTCTCCCCTAGGAATTAAGCTCTTCACTTGATCGCTAATTTGAGATCCAGAAATTCTCTTCACTCTTGGCTTTGGTGAAGGTTTTGGCCCTAGCGCCACAGCTTTTCTTGTAGCAACTGGCTTTGGAAGCCAGGGAATCCAAGGCCGCTTTATCGTTGGCGTTGGCCTTGGCTTTGGCGAAGTTGATGCCTCTCCTCCTGCCTTACCTTTCTTGACAGTGATTACTACTTCATTGCTCTCTTGATCAGCTTTAACATCAATACATGTCTCGCCCTCACAGGCGCTATTAGCAGTAGTTATCGAAGAAATTAGTATGAAAATTGCCAGAAGAGTTATTCGCATCCTGCAGATGATGCCTCTTTAATCTCTTTAAGAAATAGCAAAACTTAAGGCTTTGGGGATATCACTGCCCTGTGGAGTTATATTGGCTAGCAAGTCTTTTAAGAGATTCTCTAATCACAGCCCCATCGCTACTTCTCCATAGCGGCGGCATAGAGTTTAAAAGCACTGATCCATAGCGTTTATTAACAATTCTTGAATCAAGGATTGCCACCACCCCGCGATCTTCAATAGATCGAATCAATCTTCCCGTTCCTTGAGCAAGAAGTAGAGCAGCCCTTGGAAGTGAGACTTGCATAAAACCTGAGCCGCCAGATGCATCTATCTGGGCAGCTCTTGCCGACATCACTGGATCATCTGGTCTTGGAAAAGGTATTCGATCAATTGCTACCAAAATACATGATGGCCCCGGCACATCAACCCCCTGCCAGAGGCTCATAGTTCCAAGCAATATTGAAGTTGGATCTTGCGCAAATTTTTCAACCAATACTCCAACGCTATCGCCCCGCCTCTGGGTAATAATCTTTATTGGAAGCTCTGCCAATACTCGCCTTAGATGTTCATCAGCCATCTCAACTCCACGCCATGATGAAAATAGCGCCAGTGTTCTTCCCCCTGCAGCATCAATTAGCTCACCTAACTCAACAAGAGCTTGGGCGCTTGGCCCATCTCTTGTTGGCTCAGGAAGATCTCTTGGAAGATAGAGCGCTCCTTGGCTGGCAAAATCAAAAGGTGAGCCAACATCAAGTGATACTAAATTCTCAGGATCAATATCTCCCCCGCCATCACTACTTTCATCTTGGCTAGCCTCTAGCGGATCAATTCCAAAACTCTTAGCAATTGCAGCAAAACTATTTCCCACACTCAAAGTTGCGCTAGTTGCGATAACTGGAGTTTTAGTAAATAAATTCTCGCGCAATAGATGAGAGACTTCTAGTGGAGCGAGATATAGCGTGGCAAATGTTGGCTCAAACCAGAGAACTTGATTGCTACCTATCTTTAACATCTTGGATGCAGTTACTTTAATTTCATTTACCGCCCCCTTTACCCGAGCCCGCTCAGCTAAAGCATCTGGATCAACAATTAAACTATCGGCATTAATTAGCGCAATAGCGCTCTCTGCTCCCTCTTTTATCTTTCTTACCCAAGGAGCTAGAAGAAGTGGTAGTTCTTGAAGCTTTCTCTCATCGCTACTTTTAATTCGAAACTCCTGGCCATACTCATCAAGTGCTCTGCTAAATCCCTCGCAAGCCTTACCTAGCGCTTCAGCAGCTTTTCCTGGAAGGTGTTTGCGCAGCATATTTGCTGCTCTACTAGCTCTTGCTGCCGTTAGCTCCTCTGTTACTGCTTGAGTAGTGCGATCCATAAACTCATGAGCCTCATCTAAAATCACTGCATCTCGCTCTGGCAATATCGGATGAGAGTCCACAATTTCAATTGCAAGTAAGGTGTGATTGGTAACGACAATATCTGCGCTCTGTGCTTTTGCTTTAGCCTTCACTGCAAAACATTGCGCTCCAAAGCGACATTCATCTGCCCCCACACACTCTCTTCCAGATGTTGAATTAGCTAGCCAGACTCGTCTATCAACCTCAGGTGCATCATCTCGATCTCCCGAGATTCCATCTCTACTCGCCCATTGGCGGAGGCGACGAGCATCTGATTCAAGTGATGAAATCTCAACTAATACCTGGCTATCAACGCCAGAGTCATCAGCATTCATCTTCTGCAGACATAGATAATTTCCAACCCCTTTATAAACAGCAAAGGAGATACTTCTTCCTAATTCTTTCTCTAAAGCCTTTTGAACCTTAGGAAGATCTCGCTCAATTAATTGTCGCTGCAGCGCAAGAGTTGCTGTTGCAACAAGTACTCGTTTGCCATGAACCAGTGCTGGCACTAAATAAGCCAGTGATTTTCCAGTTCCAGTTCCTGCTTGAACAAGGAGGTGGTGGCGATCTTCAAGGGCATTTGCAACTGCCTCTGCCATTGCAATCTGGCCAGCTCTCTGGCTTCCCCCAATTGCTTCAACTGCTGCTGCTAGCGCCTTTCTAACCGACTCTGCGCTCATAGTGGCAACCTTATTCTGATTTGATTTGCAATGATTAGAAATTGCTTACTTAAACTCTAAATAAATAGCGTTAAATGATTTAACCCCCCAAAGTTTCTTTGGGGGGTTAAGGATCAAGGAGAGACAAGCTCTCCTGTAATTACTTTTCTAGCTACATCCTGAGGTATTTCCGCAACCTTCACAGACATAGCAAGCACCTGAGGCTCTCATCTTTACTCCACAGGTAACACAGAGTGGAGCATCTGATTTAACGCCAGCGATCTTCTCCAGTAGCTCTGTTGAAGAACCAATCTGGTGGAGCGAAGTATCAGCCTTTGCAGGCTTTGCAGCTGGCGCGCTGGCCTTCTTCTCTTCAACTACCTCTGGCTTTGCCTCAACAATTTGAGCATATTCACCGGTTTCAAGGGCTGCTGCTCGCTCTGCTGCGGTATAGATTCCAAATGCTGCGCGCTCTTCATATGGCAAGTAATCAAGTGCCAGGCGGCGGAAGATGTAATCCATCATTGATTGGGCCATACGAATATCTGGATCATCAGTTACTCCGGATGGCTCAAAACGTGAGTTTGTGAACTTAGAGACATAGGTCTCTAGTGGCACTCCATATTGCAGACCGATTGATACTGCAATTGAGAAGACATCCATAACGCCTGCAAGAGTTGAACCTTGCTTTCCAAGTTTTAAGAAGATCTCACCTAGCTGGCCATCTTCATATGTTCCAGCATTCATATAACCCTCTGCCCCGCCAACTGAGAACGATGTAGTTCTTGAAGGACGTGACTTTGGTAGGCGCTTACGAGTTGCAGGAGCAGGAGCTGCGCTTACCTGATCATCTTTGCCATTGTTCTTTGACTTTGCATCAGAGAGTGGCTGACCAACTTTGCAACTATCACGATAAACAGCAAGAGCCTTAAGCCCTAACTTCCATCCTTCGTAATAAACCTCTTCGACATCTTCAACGCTTGCATCAGCAGGAAGATTTACCGTCTTTGAGATCGCACCTGAGAGGAATGGTTGGCATGCAGCCATCATTCTTACATGGCCCATTGGAGCAATAGATCTTGTTCCAAGCGCGCAATCAAAGACATCGTAATGCTCAGCCTTTAGCCCTGGGGCATCAACTACATGGCCATTAGTTGAAATGTATTCAATAATTGCTTCAACAGTCTCATCGGTATAGCCCAGCTTCTTTAGAGCTTGCGGGACAGTTTGGTTAACGATCTGAAGTGATCCTCCACCAACCATCTTCTTAAACTTAACAAGTGAGAAATCAGGCTCAATACCAGTGGTATCGCAATCCATCATTAAGCCGATAGTTCCAGTAGGTGCAAGAACGGATGCTTGAGCATTTCTCCAGCCATTCTTCTCACCAAGTGCAATACAGCTATCCCATTGCTTATTAGCCTCAGCCAATACATCTCTATCAAGAGTTGAAACTGATTTGGCAGAGAGTGATGCCGCCTGGTGCTTCTTCATTACTCGAGTATGAGGAGCTGCATTTCTGGCATATCCCTCATATGGGCCAACAATTCCAGCCATCTCAGCAGATCTGCGATATGAAGTACCGGTCATAAGTGAGGTAATTGCTCCAGCCAGGGCTCTTCCGCCCTCTGAATCATAAGCAAGTCCTGATGCCATAAGAAGAGCGCCAAGGTTTGCATAACCAATTCCTAGTTGGCGATAGGCCCTTGTTGTTACGCCAATTGCCTCTGTTGGGAAATCTGCAAAACAAATTGAGATATCCATTGCAGTAATAATCATCTCAACTGCCTTAACAAAGTTCTTTGCATCAAATGATCCATCGCTCTTTAAAAACTTCATAAGATTTAAAGAAGCTAGGTTGCAGGAAGAGTTATCAAGTGACATATATTCCGAGCAAGGATTGGAGGCGTTGATGCGACCTGTCTCAGGGCTGGTATGCCAATCATTGATTGTGGTGTCATATTGAATTCCAGGATCTGCGCAAGCCCAGGCAGCCTCTGCCATCTTGCGAAATAGTTGACGGGAATCAACCTCTTCCATTACCTCACCTGTTGCGCGAGCTGTTAGACCAAACTTGGCTCCGCTTTCATAAGCGCGCATAAATTCATCATTTACACGGACAGAGTTATTGGCATTCTGATACTGCACAGAGATGATGTCTTTGCCGCCAAGATCCATATCAAAGCCAGCATCGCGAAGGGCGCGAATCTTGTCTTCTTCTCTTACCTTAGTTTCAATAAATTCTTCAATATCTGGATGATCGATATCTAGAACTACCATCTTGGCAGCTCTTCTAGTTGCTCCTCCTGATTTGATTGTTCCAGCAGAGGAATCAGCGCCGCGCATAAATGAAACTGGACCAGAGGCAGTGCCACCTGATTTCAATAGCTCTTTTGAGGAGCGGATACGAGAGAGATTTAAACCAGCTCCTGATCCACCTTTGAAGATCATGCCCTCTTCGCGATACCAGTTAAGGATTGATTCCATCGTGTCATCAACTGAGAGGATGAAACAGGCAGATACTTGCTGCGGAGCTGATGTTCCTACGTTAAACCAGACTGGAGAGTTAAAGGAAAATACCTGGTGTAGGAGCATATAAGTTAATTCATGTTCAAAAATTTCAGCATCTTCTGGAGTTGCAAAATAACCATGCTCTTTTCCAGCTTTGGTGTAGGTAAGGACAACGCGATCGATAACTTGCTTTAGTGAGTGCTCTCTATTTTCAGCTCCCACTGCGCCGCGGAAATACTTTGTTGTAACGATGGTTGAGGCATTAACTGACCAGAAATCTGGATACTCAACGCCGCGTTGCTCAAAGACAACCTCGCCGCTCTTCCAGTTGGTCTGCACCACATCGCGTCTCTCCCAATTAACACCCTCGTATGGATGTTGGCCAGAAGTGGTGTAAATACGCTCCATACTTAAGCCTTTTTCCATCTTGGCTTTCCCCGATGGGCGATTGATTACTGTGTCCGACATTTCTTATTTCTCCAGTTTCTTCTTGAATTTTTAATTTTTGTTTTTAAAACTTTTCTATCTTTTTCTATTTAATTTTTTTACTGCTATCTACTTATCGGACTTTTCATTTAAGTTGCGGGGAGGCAACTTGAGATTCGCTCTCTAGTTCTGACTTTTCGATCGGCAGGGCCCGGAGAAGAGCGATCTCGCCTTCGAAATCTTCAAGGGAGGAGAAGTTACGGTATACCGAGGCATAACGCAGGTAGGCGACCTCATCTAATTCGCGAAGTGGCGGCAGAATAGCCATGCCAACCTCTTGAGCTTCGATCTCGGCCTGTCCTGTGGAGCGAAGCGCCTCTTCAACCCTCATTGCAAGTAGCGCTAGATCATCATCATCAACTGGCCGGTTCTGGCAGGCCTTACGAACGCCGTTAATAACTTTCTCACGGCTAAAGGGCTCTGTTGCTCCACTGCGTTTGATGATGGAGAGAACTGCTGTTTCAGATGTTGAAAAACGTGAACCGCATTGGGTGCACTCTCTTCTGCGACGAATTGAGCTGCCTTCATCACTTGGACGCGAGTCAATGACTCGAGAATCCTCATAACGACAGAAGGGGCAGTTCACGGCGTGTCGTCCTCTCAATCCTGGGCATTTCCTGAAATCGGGTGTATTGGAGCCTTAGGTGCCAACCACTACTTATGGAAGCATATCCCAATTCAACCCCAATATCTAGGGGTAAGAGTAAAGCAACGGTTGAGAGTTCCGCAACTTATAAAGAGTATGAGCCTCTACGGGCGTGTCGGGATATAGATCTTCTGGCCAGCTTGGAGGTTTGGCGATTTCAAGTTATTGACTTCAACAATATCTGCAACCAAGGCTCGTCTATCGGCCTGCGGGGCAATCCCCTCAGCAATTGACCAGAGGGTATCTCCTGGCTTCACACTGATCTTCACGTATGGGCTAGAGATCGACTCGCTATTAGATCCTGCCGTTGCGCCATTAAATGCTGCATAGCCAGAGAGAAGCAGTATGGAGAGTGAAGAGATGACTGCCAACCTTGCTAGCCCTCGACCACGGGGGGTTAGTCGCAGAGCTGCTGGGCCTTGATTTATAGGGGTTTTCACGCGCCTGGCATCTTTAGCAAGGAACGGATTGATGGCGATCGTCGTCATCTTCTCTCTCCAGATACTTCTAGAACCGAACTAATCCAAGAGTGGGGATACTCTTCGAACGTCTGTTCTAAAACCAAAGATACACCTCCCCACCGACATCGGCAAGTTTTTTTAGAACATTTGTTTGATTTATTCGCAACTTTGTTCTAAACTCCAGCTATGAGCAAAAAACCTTCAAAGCTAAGCGAGCTGCCAGATGGCCCTGTTGATGAAAATGGCCTCACTCCAAGGCAGACCAAAATCCTTCTAGCAATCAAAGAGGCGATGGAGACAAATGGCTACCCCCCTTCAATGCGTGAGATCGGTGAAGCTGCAGGGCTCTCCTCCCCATCAAGTGTTAAATATCAATTAGAGGCCCTTGAAGCCAAAGGCTGGATCCGTCGCGACCCATCTCGTGGAAGAGCTTTAGAAGTTCTAACTCCAGGTGATGAGAGATTTGAAGATATTAAGCCAGAGCGAACTCATAACGTTCCATTAGTTGGTCGAATTGCAGCTGGTGGCCCAATTCTTGCAGAACAAAATGTTGAAGAGGTATTTCCCCTTCCTGCATCACTTGTTGGCGAAGGCGATCTCTTTATGCTTAAGGTCGTTGGAGATTCAATGATTGATGCTGCAATCTGTGATGGAGACTTTGTTGTTATCCGCTCTCAGAAAGATGCTAACAAGGGCGAGATTGTTGCAGCGATGATAGATGGTGAGGCAACTGTTAAGACCTTTAGTAAGAAGAGCGGTCAGATCTGGTTATTGCCAGCAAATGATAGCTACCAACCTATTGATGGAAATCAAGCAGAGATTCTTGGAGTGGTAACAGCAGTTCTTCGCTCGCTCTAAATATTAATTAACAGAGTACTTCTCAAGGGCGTGCGCTAGAGATCCATCAACTAAGGCATGAAGCGATGTTCCTTCAGGTAAATACTCTTGACTTAAAATCTCGCCATGTTCATGGATCTGACTTACCAAATCCCCTCTCTCATATGGAAGCACAGTTCTTATCTCAATCCTTGGCCTTGGAAGAGATGACTCAATAGCCCGGATAAGTTTTTCAATGCCAAGCCCGCTATGAACTGAGATCAGATAAGCATCAGGTTCTTGAATCAAAACCTGAGCTATTACCTGCGGATCTGCAATATCTGCCTTATTTAAAGCAATAATTTCCGGAATCTTTGCTCCCCCAACATCAGCTATTACCCCTCTAACTGCCTTAATCTGACCTAGCGGATCTGCATGTGAGCCATCGACTACATGAACGATTACATCAGCTCCTGAGACCTCCTCTAGCGTTGATTTGAAGGCATCAATTAAGTCATGGGGCAGGTGTTTAACAAATCCCACAGTGTCACTTAGCGTGTAGGTGCGACCATCACTTGTCTCTGAGCGTCTAACAGTTGGATCTAGCGTTGCAAAGAGAGCGTTCTGTACTAAAACTCCAGCATTAGTTAAACGATTTAATAGCGATGATTTACCAGCATTGGTATAGCCCGCAATTGCAACTGAGGGAATAGAGTTTCTCTTACGCTCCTGTCTCTTAGTATCTCGGGCGACTTTCATATCGCCAATCTCTCTGCGAAGCTTTGACATCTTGTCGCGGATTCTGCGGCGATCGACCTCTATCTTTGTTTCACCAGGGCCGCGGCCGCCAATTCCACCTGCCTGGCGAGATAGTGAATCACCCCAGCCGCGAAGGCGGGGCAACATATAACTCATCTGAGCTAACTCAACTTGGGCCTTACCTTCTTTGCTCTTGGCATGTTGCGCGAAAATATCCAAAATCAGCGCAGTGCGATCAACTACTTTGACTTTCACCTTATCTTCTAAATTTCTTAATTGAGAGGGGCTTAGCTCTCCATCACAGACAACGGTATCGGCCCCAGTTGATTTAACAATTGCCTTTAACTCGCTAACTTTTCCAGAGCCAATAAAGGTTGCTGGATCTGGTTTATCACGGCGTTGAATAAGGGCATCTAATACTGTTGACCCTGCAGTCTCAGCTAGCGCGGCAAGCTCCTCCATAGAGTTCTCTGCATCTTTAACGCTTCCCTCGGTCCAAACTCCAACAAGAATTACTCGCTCAAGTCTTAACTGGCGATATTCGGCCTCAGAGATATCACTTAACTCAGTTGAGAGGCCAATAACTCTTCTAAGCGCCTGTCGATCGCTTAGATCTTGCTGCGTTGATTGAAATGAATCAGGGATAAATATCTCAGAGTCAAACTCTGCTGCTACCTGCTGGCTCTCAGAGATTAGATCCTCTATCTCTGGCAGCTCTTTTTTCTTAGCCAAGATAAGGCTCCAAATCAAAATCTTTTATTAATACCGCAGGGCCAGTTAACGTGGCGTTGGAGTGTGGATCAATTTCTACAACCAATCTTCCACCTGGTGGATTAATCACCCATTTAGCTGGCAATTTCATCCCCTTCTTTAAAGTTGCAGCTAGAGCAACTGCGCAGGTTCCAGTTCCGCAAGATCTCGTCTCCCCGCTTCCCCGCTCATGAACTCTCATTGCAAGTTCGCCATTTTCTAGAAATTGAACAAATTCAACGTTAACACCCTCTGGATACTCCTCTTTTGGGCGAACCACTGGTGGATCTTTTAAATCACCGACATCATCTAGGGAATCAACAAAGACCACTGCATGGGGATTTCCGATATTTAAGTTATAACCGCTCCAGACTTTGCCATTATTGGCAGCTGTAATTTCGCCATCGATTACTTCAACCTGCCCCATATTTACACTGATATCTCCTGCCACATCAGCGCTTAAATACTTAGCTCCATCACGAGTTAGTATTGAAAAAATCCCTGCGCCTTGATGGCCTCTATCTACTAAATACCTAGCCATAACTCTGATTCCATTGCCACACATCTCGGCAAGGGAGCCATCCGCGTTTCGATAATCCATAAACCACTTACCATCGCGCTTTATTACTCTTATTAGCCCATCTGCGCCAATGCCGCTTGCCCTATTGCATATCGCTGCTGTCTGTTTTGAAGAAATATTATTCTCATCATCTGGATCAAAGAGGATTACAAAGTCATTCTCAGTGCCATGGCCATAGGTGGCGGTAAGTGGAGCTTTCATCTAGGGCTAATAGTAGAGGAGATGATTTCCTCTAGCAGTTGCTGCCTTGAACTCCCTTTAATCCAAGTAATTCGCTCATCTCTTGAAAACCAGGTCTCCTGCCTTCTGGCATATTGCCTAGTTGCCCGCTTTGTTTCCTCTTTAGCTTCGCTCTCACTTAACTCGCCTTTGGCAAACTTAATTACCTGGGCATAGCCAAGGGCAGCTTGCGCTGTTCTTGCCTCCAATAACCCTTGCGAAATAAGGCCTTTTACCTCATCTACTAGCCCTTCATCCCACATCTTTTCAACTCGAGTATCAATGCGAGATGCAAGAGATGAGCGCTCCATGACAAGGCCAAATTGCTTGGCAAGTGGATATTTACTACTTCCAACTCTTGGCAGATTTGCGGTGTAGGGCTTGCCAGTTAATTCAATAACTTCAAGTGCTCTAACGACTCTTCTTAAATTCTCCTTAGGAATTGCTGCCGCTGCTGCTGGATCTAACTTGGCAAGCCTTTGATGCATAACATCCTGACCCAACTCTTGCCCTTGCTTAGCAATCTTCTCTCGTAGCGCTGGATCAGTATCTGGAAAATTAAGATCATCTAAAATTGCCTTGATATAGAGCCCAGTTCCGCCAACAACAATTGCTGGTTTATTTAGCTCTAATAGCTGATCGATTATATTTCTAGCATCAATTTGATATTGGGCAACAGATGCCTCTTGATTAACCCTTAAAACATCAAGCAAGTGATGTGGGATTCCTCGCCGCTGACTAAGTGGCAGCTTGGCAGTTCCGATATCCATGCCTTTATAGAGCTGCATTGAATCGGCATTTACTATCTCTCCCCCAATAGCCTCAGCAAGTGATAAAGCTAAATCACTCTTGCCAGTTGCAGTTGCTCCGCAGATAACAATGACGCTCATTTATAGTGAACGCTCTTCAAAGTCGGCATTCCTAGCGCTACCCCTTTTGACTCTGCCTCAGCTTTTCTGGAGCTAAAGGCATCCCCGCCTCTAGTTGGGCGAACACTCACGCTCTCTCTATCTCCAAGGATGAAGTGAGCCTTTGTCTCTTTAATGGTTAACTCAGCAATATCTCCTGGCCTGGCAGTAGCTGGGGCTTCAAAGTGAACGAGACGAAAATCTCTACTCTTTCCAGTTGCGCTAGAGCCATCAATATCAGTGATTAATACTTCAACTCTTTTTCCAAGAACTTCGCTATTTACCCGGGCTGCCACTTGATTTATCTGCTGGTGGAGGCGGTCATAGCGCTCAGCAACGATCTGCTCTGGAATCTGATTCTCCATAACAGCAGCCGGGGTGCCTGGACGCTTTGAATATTTGAAACTATACGCGGCAAGAAAGCCAACCTCACTACAGAGATCAAGAGTGGCTTGAAAATCTGCCTCGCTCTCGCCAGGAAATCCCACAATAACATCGGTAGTAATACTTGCTTGGGGAAGAGCGCTTCGAACTTTGCTAATAATTGAGCGATAGCGATCGACTCGATAGGAGCGGCGCATCGCTGCCAAGATTGCATCAGATCCAGATTGCAGCGGCATATGAAGATGGGGCATGACATTTTTTGTCTCAGCCATTGCTTGGATTACATCATCTGTGAAATCTCTTGGATGAGGAGACATGAAGCGAACTCGCTCAAGGCCCTCAATTTCGCCGCAGGCTCTAAGCAATTTGGCAAAGGCTGCCCGATCGCCAAAGTCCACGCCATAGGCATTTACATTCTGACCTAGAAGAGTTATCTCAATAACTCCATCTGCAACAAGAGCTCTAATCTCACTTAATATCTCATCGCTACTTCGATCCTTCTCTCTGCCTCGAAGCGCTGGAACTATGCAGAAGGTGCAGGTGTTATTACATCCAACTGAAATTGAGACCCAGGCTGAAAATGGTGAATGTCGCCGAGCTGGAAGAGTTGAAGGAAAGTGTTCTAAAGATTCTTTAATTTCAATCTGCGCTCTTTTTTCAACCCTTGCTCTCTCAAGTAGCGCGGGGAGTGAGCCCATATTGTGAGTTCCAAAAACCACATCAACATAGGGAGCTTTCTCTAAGATTACTCCCTTATCTTTCTGAGCAAGACAGCCACCAATTGCTATCTGCATCTCTGGTCTCAATTTCTTTGTTGGCGCCAGGAAACTTAAGTGGCCATATAACTTGTTATCAGCATTTTCTCTAACTGCGCAGGTATTAAAGACGATTAGATCAGGATCAGATCCATCAGCTGCAGGGATATAGCCAGCAGCATCTAGCGAGCCTGCGATACGTTCAGAGTCATGAACATTCATCTGGCAGCCCAGAGTTTGAATTACATAGGTACGGCTCACTAGCGAATCGTACCTATCTATCTATCGAGCTAATTTATGAGCGCGAAATTCCCAGCTCTGCCAATACTCGAGAGACAACATGGCCAGAAAATCCTCGCCTTGATAAGGCTCCATGTAATCTGCGGTATGCCACCTCAGGTGCAAGGCTAGTAACGGCTCTCGCCTTACGTTCGGCAAAAGTCATCGCATTGGCAAACTCTTCATCATCGCTGATATCACTTGTGATCCACTCAATTATCTCTGGTGAGATTCCTTTTGAGCGAAGCTCTCCGCTAATTATTCGCTTTGAGACCTTCTTAGTTCTCTGCCGTGATTCACTCCAGTAGCGAGCAAACTCGTGATCATTGATAAAGCCTTGCTCGGCAAGGCGGAAGAGAACTGCGTTTGCAATCTCTTCTTCGATGCCGCGAGATTTGAGAAGCTTAAAGAGCTCCCCCCTACTTTTCGCCCTTCGACCAAGTGCCATAAGGGCAATGGTCTGAGCTACTTGGTAGGGGTCGCTCTCAACTTCTACTGAATTAGAACTCGACATCAGCTGCGGCTTCATCGATTGCAGCAACTAGAGCTGGATCGACATCGCTCGCGGCAAAGTGAGCCCGGATCTTGCTTTCAATTTCATTAGCTAGAGCAGGATTATCAAGAAGGAATTGGCGAGAGTTCTCTTTACCCTGGCCGAGTTGATCTCCCTCATAGGTAAACCAAGCTCCGGATTTCTTCACAATTCCAAGATCCACGCCCATATCTAGAAGGCTTCCCTCTCTAGAAATTCCAATGCCGTAGATGATGTCAAACTCTGCCTGCTTAAATGGCGGAGCCATCTTATTTTTCACAACTTTGACGCGGGTACGATTTCCAACCGCTTCTTGTCCATCTTTTAGAGTTTCAATACGACGGATATCCAAACGGACTGAGGCATAGAACTTAAGTGCTTTTCCACCAGTTGTGGTTTCAGGAGAGCCAAAGAAAACACCGATCTTGTCACGGAGCTGATTAATAAAGATTGCTGTTGTCTTTGTCTGACTTAGCGCGCCAGTTATCTTTCTTAAAGCCTGTGACATCAAGCGAGCCTGAAGTCCCATATGGGAATCTCCCATCTCGCCTTCAATTTCAGCGCGAGGAACAAGTGCTGCAACGGAGTCAACTACAATTAAATCAAGCGCTCCAGAGCGAACTAACATGTCCATAATTTCAAGTGCTTGCTCGCCAGTATCAGGCTGAGAAACTAGAAGCGCATCAATATCAACTCCAAGTTTCTTGGCATATTCAGCATCAAAGGCATGCTCGGCATCGATAAATGCTGCAATGCCGCCGCTTTTCTGTGCATTAGCAATTGCATGCAGAGTTAGCGTTGTCTTACCTGATGATTCAGGTCCAAAGATTTCAACAACTCGGCCACGTGGTATGCCGCCAATTCCTAAGGCGATATCAAGAGCGATGGATCCAGTTGGAATAACCTCAATTGGAGTTGCTGTTCGATCGCTCATCTTCATTACTGAACCCTTGCCAAACTGACGTTCGATTTGAGCAAGCGCGGTATCTAGGGCTTTCTGCCGTTCGGCAGAGGGTTTTGCTTTTTCATTTGGATCTTTGGCTTCTTTAGCCACGGTCTTGCCTCTCTTCTCTCGTATTTGGCTCCAGAAGGTACGGAATGCCACTGACGGCCTGACTTTGCAGTCGGCGGAAATGTGGAACCGCTCTGGTTGGGTATAACAGCTCGCCGCTGTTATGGGGATAAGTCTAGCCGAACATCTGTTCTAATGGCTTTTAAGACACGCAAGCCCTACCTTGAAGCCATGGTTGATCTAGCCCCATTTCAGAGCCCAAGGCCGGATGAGTACGCCCCGATGCCAAAGCCTCTAAAGAGGCGGGATTTAAAGGGCTTAAATATTCCAGATGGGCCTAGATCGCCCCTGCTGACTCTGAGATTCCAAAAAGATACCCCAGCCTTTCTTATAAATGCCAAGGCCGAATATGGCGATTGCAGCTCTTTCTTTTTGGCAGGCCAGCTCTTTATCACCGCCTTCTCACCTGAGATGGTCAATGAGGTAACAGTGAGCAAGCAGGGAAGCTTTATTAAGGGCGTGGGCTTTGATCGGATGAGAAAAGTTTTAGGAAGTGGCCTTTTAACTAATGAAGAACCTATCCATCTTCGCCATAGAAGGCTGATGCAATCACCATTTCACATCAGCAAGATCTCAACTTATGCCCAGACGATGCTTGGCCTTACCCGCAAACACATCTCAAATTGGAGAGATGGCCAGGTTGTAGCTATTGGCCCTGAGATGATGTCGCTAACTTTTGACATAGTTGCAGATATTTTATTTGGCACAGATATCTCTGCAGATACCAAGCGAGTTCAAGATTCAATGCATATTGCAATAGATCGCATCGAGCGCACCATGCTGCCAGGCCTTGATCGCCTCGATAATCTCCCAATTCCATACTTTAGAAAGTTTGAAAAAGCAGCTAATGAACTCCATGATGTAGCAACACGAATTGTTAATGAGCGCATTGCAAGTGGAGTAAAACGAGATGACTTAATGGGAGTCTTGCTAGAGGCACAAACTGTCGATGGTGAGAAGTTGAGCGCCCGAGAGATTTCTGATGAGACTCTAACTTTGATTTTAAGTGGCCATGAAACTACTGCAAATGTTTTAACTTGGATCTTTTCATATTTAAGCCAGAACCCTAAGTACTGGGATGGCCTTGCCAAAGAGGCAGATGAAGTCTTTGCTAGGCAAGGCGATGAAGATTTTGCCAGGGTTATTCTCGCCGCTCCCTTATCTGGAGCGATATTTAGTGAGGTTTTAAGGCTTGCTCCCCCAGTCTGGATCTCACCAAGAAGGGCTCTAGAGGATGTAACTCTTGGTGGCAGGCAGATTCCAAAAGGGGCCCATGTTTTAGTTAGTCAATATGTCACTCAGAGAGATGAAAAGTATTTTTCATCTCCAAATGAATTTATCCCAGAGCGATGGAGTAATGACTTTGAAAAGAGCTTGCCACGCGGGGCTTATTTCCCATTCTTGGCAGGTAGTAGAAAGTGCCTAGGAGATCAATTTGCTCTTCTTGAGGGGCGAATTATTATTTTAGAGATTGCAAGACAAGCTCGCCTCTCACTTACCGGCGCTTTTCCTAAAGCCCAACCTAGAGCAACTTATCGCCCTAAGGGAGCTGTTGCTATGAGATATGAGCTTATTTAAGTTCACTTGAAATATCTGGGTTATTTTTCACTACCGCCCGCCAGATATCAGCTGGATCAAATCCCATTTCAAGTGCTTGATCCACGCTTTGGCCGCCAAGTTCTGCCATAACAAAATCTTTTGAGTAAGAGGGGGCCCAATCAGGGCCGAAGTGAGCAGTTAACCTTCTACGAAGTTCGGTGATTCTCATAAAACTATTACTTACTTTAAAGAATGGATGCTAAACGCTCTGCCTGCTCTTTTGAGTGCGCATCAGAGAGCGGGGCGGTAACTTGCCCCATCAGCCAGCGAAGAATTAGCCCAACACCAACTACATCTGTTGCAAAAATCTTAGAGAGCTGGGCATAGATCTCAACCCAGATTTTATGTTCTCTTGCAGTTAGCGCATTTGCCATAATCTCACCATCGCTAATAAGGGCGCTCTTTAGCCCTGGATGATTTGAAATCTCAGAGGAGATTAAATAGAGCGCCTCTGATCGTGATTGTGCAATCATTGCAAGAGTTGAGATTCGCTCGAGCTCGCTTTCAACTAAAGCTAAAAAGACTTCATGTTTATCTCTAAAGTGGTTATATAGCGAAGCTCTTGAAACTTGAGCTCTATCGGCAATTTCAATCATGTTAGTTCCAGAGATACCACTTTCTGCCAATAACTCTTTAGCAGCGGTCAATATGGCGCCTCTAGTGCGACGGTGAATTATTGATTGGTGTTGATAGGTCGAGCGCGCGCTCTGATCTCTCACAGCCTTATTCTTCCCCTCTAGTTAAGCAGCGTTGGTATCAACGACGCTAAGTACTGGGGTCTCGTTGAGTTTAACTTGAGCAGTTACCTCAACTAGTACTTTTGATAGCGACAAATCAAGTGCAAAACAAATTGCATTTAGTAACTCTGACGAAGCTTCTTTCTGGCCACGCTCAACTTCAGAGAGATATCCGAGAGAGACTCGAGCAGCCTTTGCAACATCTCTTAGAGTTCTACTCTGTGAGACGCGCTCGGCGCGAAGGCATTGGCCAATATGGCTACGTAGTAACTCCATCGCTATGCCTCCTTATCTAAAAGAATTAACCATCAACTTCTTAAGCCCTAAGGATACGCTCCAGCAGGGTTAATGCGCTCTCTACCGCGCCGCTTATGACCTCCTGGCGAGCGCCATTTAAGGATAATTTCACACTTTCTTGCCGATCTGGCCCCACAATCGCAATCCAGATCTCACCAGGAGAGCTGCCATCTAGCGCTCTTGGCCCAGCCGAGCCGGTCGATGAGATCGCCCAACTGCTTCCAAGTTTTTGCTTTGCCCCTTTAGCCATTTCAAGGGCAACCTCTTTTGAAACAAGACCTTTTTCATCAATTAACTCTGCGCTTAAACCTAGCTGATTTATCTTCATCTCTTTTGAATAAGCAACAATTGAGCCGAGTAAAACATCTGAGGCCCCAGAAATAGAGACGAGCGCTGCTGTGAGCGCGCCACCAGTAATTGATTCTGCGCAGGAAATACTCTCCCTACGCTCTCTAAGTAAATCAATTACCTTTGCAGCTAGATCACTCATGGCTTTGATTTAACTACATCTTTTAGATATTGGTAGCCAGTAATAAAAGTCAGAGCGATAGCAATAGCAAGCAAGATATCTCTAGGAGTATGTAGCGCCTCTGGCAGAGGCAAGATGTAGAAACCTACTGAGAAGTTCTGTAGGAGGGTCTTAATCTTTCCACCTTTACTTGCGCTAATTACTTTTCTCTTAATTACCAAAAGGCGTAGAACAGTGATTCCAACTTCACGTGTAAGAATTAAAACCGTGACCCACCAAGGCATCTTGCCTAGCATGGAAAGACCAATGAGTGCGGTAGCGATAAATGCTTTATCAGCAATCGGATCTAGAATAATTCCAAAGGATGAAACCTGATTCCAACGTCTTGCAATAATTCCATCTAGAACATCGGTCATGCCAACAATAAAGAAAGAGAACCAAGCAATTATCTGCCAGCTTGGATCATCTCCCCCATTTTTAAACAGCGCCCAGGCGCAAAATGGAAGAGCTGCAATCCGGGCAATTGTTAAGGCGTTAGGAAGATTCATAGGCTCTGAGCAATTAAATCTGCCCCTGAAGTATCGGTAACGATGGCATCAACATACTGACCAACTTTATAGCCAGCACTTGGACGCCCTGGGATCGTTATAAATGTACTGGAATCAACTTCTGGGCCCTGGTGCTCAGCCCTTCCCTCTTGAAGTTCTTCATCTTCAATTAAAACTCTAACTCTCTGTCCAATTCGATCTGACGCTCTCTGCATCACTAACTCTTCAGCGATCATAGTTAGCTCATTGGTTCGTTCATTGATAACTTGCGCATCTAACTTCCCCTCAAGGGTCAAAGCCTCAGTCTTATCTTCATCAGAGTAGGCAAATATTCCGATCGCATCAAGATTTGATGCATTTACAAAGTCAACTAGCTCTTGATACTCACTCGCACTCTCGCCAGGAAATCCCACAATAAAGTTGGAGCGAATTCCAGCCTCTGGGCTAAGCGCTCTTATCTGAGTTATTAAGTGCAGGAACTTCTCACCATCACCAAAGCGTCGCATTCTTCGAAGTAGGGTTCCTGCAGCATGTTGAAATGAGATATCGAAGTAGGGAACAACTTTCTCAGTAGCAATCAAGGCTTGCAGTAGCGTTGGTCTAATCTCTGCTGGTTGAAGATATGAAGCTCTAATTCTCTCGATTCCATCTATTTTTGATAGAGCTGGGAGCAATTTCTCCATTGCCTTTAAATCACCAAGATCTTTTCCATAAGAGGTAGTGTTCTCGCTAACTAAGAAGAGTTCGCTAACGCCATTTTCTGCAAGCCATCTAGCTTCGTTAATAATCTCATCAGGAGTTCTTGAGATAAAAGATCCTCTAAATTGTGGAATCGCGCAGAATGAACACCTGCGATCACACCCGGAGGCAATTTTTAAGGGGGCCATAGGAGAGTTAGCAAGTCTCTTTCTTGCAAAAGTGCCGCCTTGCCCCATCTTTGTATTTAACTCAACCTTCATCTCCTGCCTTGCAACTGGCGAGATTGGAATCAAACTTCTGCGATCTCGTGGGGTGTGGGCAGGCTTTGAATTTCCGGCCAGAATATTCTGTAATCGAGTTGAAATATCTGCATAATCATCAAAACTTAATATTGCATCAGCCTCTGGCATCGCCTCTGCTAACTCTTTTCCATATCGCTCAGCCATACAGCCCACAGCAACTACAGCCCGAAGGGTTCCATCTGCCTTCATGGAATGGGCCTCAATCAGGGCATCTACTGAGTCTTTCTTAGCTGATTCAATAAAACCACAGGTATTTACCAGGGCCACATCAGCAGTTGCTACATCATCAACTAATTGCCAGCCATCAGCTGCAAGTCGTCCTGCTAACTCTTCAGAATCAACATCATTTCGCGCACAACCCAGGGTTACTAAGGCAACGCTTTTAGGCTTGGACACCTAGTTATTCTACAGAGAAGAGGTGAGAGTTAACCTTGATTAGATGCTTGAGGACCAAATTCCAGACGTAAAACTTCACCAACTGCGCCAGCAACTCCAATATCTTCACCATTTACCGTCAGATTAATCGCACCTGCATTTCCAAGGACTAGATAGAGCAGTTGATTATCAGTAAAGACTCTCTCCTCGCCCTGGCGAATTCGTCCACTAAATTGTGAGGCGCCAGTGCTATCACTGACCGCTACCCAGGAAAGTCCATTTACTGCCTTAAGCCTTACTTCAACACCTTCTCTAATTCCAGCGCTTGGTTGGCTCTCATCCCTACTGTTACTTGGAGCAGTAATGCTGTTTTGCTCTGGTGAATCCTCTATTGAAATAATTGCTGTTCCAACAAGTGCAAAGATAAATAAGCCAGCCGCTGCGCCAGTTAGCCACTTCCAAGATATTGGCTTTCTCAGCTTCTTCTGCGTTGTAACGCTATTTTCATTTAATAGATCTCGAATAGATTTACTTAAAGGAATTGTCTGAGATTCAAATTTAATAAGAACATCGCTATCGCCAACTCCACAGATTCTTGCAATTGTTTTGATATGGCCACGAGCATATGTTGGGCCGCCTGCAGTTGAGAAATTATCTTTCTCTAAATCTTCAATCACCGATGCTGGGATACGCGAGCGTTTGGCAAGTTGCTCGACAGTAAAACCTGCCGACTTGCGCATCTCTTTTAGCGTTAAACCAACCGACATGAAAGCCTCTAAATCACTGGTGGGGAGGACAAAGTGTAGAAGCAGAAGCAAGTTAGAGGCAAGCTAAATCTTGAAGCACTGCCTGATCAAGCCATAGAGCAGCAACATCGCCCCTAAAAATTCACCCCTGAATTACCTCAAGGACAGATGCCAGATCCTCCTGTTTAACTAAAACTACTCGAGCCTTAGAACCTTCTGAGGGTCCCACAATTCCACGGCTCTCCATCAAATCCATTAGACGTCCAGCTTTAGCAAAACCAATTCTCAATTTTCGCTGCAACATCGAAGTGGATCCAAATTGAGTACCAACAACTAGCTCAACTGCTTGAATCAATAACTCTTTATCATCACCGATTTCTTCATCAGAGCCACGAGATGCAACTACTGGTTTTAAAATATCCTCTCGATAAACTGGCTTTAACTGAGATTTAACATGGTTTACAACCGCCTCGATTTCTCGCTCTGAGACATAAGCGCCCTGAATTCGCATTGGCTTACTTGCTCCCATTGGCAGAAAGAGAGCATCGCCTTGTCCGACAAGTTTTTCAGCACCTGGGGTATCAAGAATAACTCTGGAGTCTGCAAGAGATGAGGTGGCAAAAGATAGGCGTGAGGGAACATTAGCTTTAATTAAACCTGTAACAATATCAACGCTAGGTCTCTGAGTAGCTATAACAAGGTGAATACCGGCAGCTCTTGCAAGCTGAGTAATTCTTACAATGCAATCTTCAACATCTCTTGCAGCAACCATCATTAAATCAGCTAACTCATCAATTACTACTAATAGATATGGATAGGGCTCAAGGGCAGCATCTGCTCCTTCTTTTGCAATAACTTTTCCAGCTCTAACTGCCTTATTGAAATCATCGATATGCCTAAAGCCATATGTTGAAAGATCGTCATAGCGCATATCCATCTCACGCACTACCCAAGCAAGAGCCTCAGCTGCTTTCTTTGGGTTTGTAATAATGGGAGCGATTAGATGTGGTATTCCTTCATAGGAGTTAAGTTCAACTCGCTTGGGATCTATAAGAATTAAGCGAACATCATTTGGGGTTGCTCTCATTAATACCGAGGTGACCAAAGAATTAATCATTGATGATTTACCAGCGCCAGTAGCTCCGGCCACCAATAGGTGAGGCATTTTGGCAAGATTTGCGCAGATAAAACTACCCTCTACATCTTTACCAAGTGCAATCACCATTGGATGGTGGTCATTTCCAGCAACACTTGAGCGAAGCACATCACCTAGAGAAACAATCTCTCGATCGCTATTTGGAATCTCAATTCCAACAGCGGATTTGCCTGGAATTGGAGAGAGGATTCTTACATCGCTACTTGCAACTGCATATGCGATGTTCTTACTAAGGGCGGTAATTGCCTCAACTTTAACCCCTGAGCCAAGCTCAACTTCATAGCGAGTTACAGTAGGTCCACGCATAAAGCCAGTAACTTCACAGTCGATATCAAATTGGGCGAAAACTTCAGTTAATGACTGGACAATCTGATCATTTGCTTTGGTCTTTGTCTTACTAGATGGGGTGGTTCGAAGCAGATCCATCGAAGGCAGCTCATAGGAATCTGTTGAAGAAAGTAGTAACTGCACTGGCCTTGCAGGCTTTGCGATTATCTCCGGCTTTGGAATCTCAACAGTGAACTCTTCATCAAAGCTCTCTTCATCAATTTCTTCCTCTAGATCTTCTTCTTCTGTATTACTAAAGTCTTGAACCAAGGGAGTTTCAAATGGCGGCGTATCGGCAATTTCAAACTCTTGCCTCTCTAGTTTCCGCTCTCGCCTTTCATCAAGTGCTCCTGTGACCTTATCACTTGCCCCAGAGAAGAGACTTTTAATTAAGTCGATTACCTTTGAGAATGGAGTTGCAGTAATAACAAGTGCGCCAAATATTAAGGTTAGGATAAGAATTGGAATAGCCAACATATCGGTAAGTAGCGCAACAAGAGGAGTTGAAACTCCATAGCCAATCCATCCCCCGCCCTCTCTCATCGCAGTTGCGCCAGTATTAATTGATGAAGGATTTATGATGTGAATTAGCCCAGTTGAACTTAGAACAAGTAGCAGTGAGCCAATAGTTATTCGACCAGTAGCTCCCTTATCTTGCGGAGTGCGAAATAGGCGAAAAGCAAAGTAGCCAAAGAGAATTGGTGTAAGTATTGCGACTCTGCCAAATCCTCCATAGAAGAAGGCATATGCAGCTCTACCAAAGGCATTATCTAATTGCATCCAAGCAGTCGCCCCAGCAATTAGTGCGACAATCAAAAGAATTAAACCAATACCATCACGTCGATGTTCAGGTTCTAAATCTTTGGCCCCGCGAGTGATGAATCGGATGCTACCGCCAAGTGATTTAGCAATTGCGCTCCATATAAAGCTAAAGCCGCCCGCGATAGAAGATGCTATACCGCTTGCTTTCTTGGAAGATTTTTTCTTTGCCACAACGAAAAATCGTATTAGAAAATAAATTTCTTAAAGGTCAGGCGCGCCGCTAAACCTCAATTACAACAGGCACAATCATCGGGCGACGGCGATGTTCTTCGCCTACCCAACTTCCGACCGTCTTTCTAACTACTTGTGAGAGTTGATGAGTTCCATTAATTCCACCTGCTACCGCTCCGGTTAGGGCTCGCTCTATACGACCCTTTACTTCATTAAATAGCGCAAGGTCTTCAGCAAAACCACGAGCATGAATATCGGGGCCAGCAACAATCTTTCCACTCTGTGAATCAATAACGACAATTACTGAGATGAAACCCTCTTCACCTAAAATCAAACGATCCTTTATAGATGCTTCAGTTATATCTCCAATACTCTGGCCATCTACATAAACATAGCCAACTGGAACTGCGCCAACCACGCGCGCTCTTCCTTCGCTTAAATCAACAATTACTCCATTATCAACCACAATGACATTGCTTGGCTTAACCCCTGTTGAGATTGCAAGTTCAGCATTTGCGCTCATATGGCGCCACTCGCCATGTACTGGCATCACATTTTTTGGCTTAACCACGTTATAGCAATATAGCAACTCCCCTGCAGCGGCATGACCTGAAACATGTACTAGAGCATTGCCTTTATGAACTACGCGAGCTCCGAATCTAGTTAACTCATTTATTACTCGATAGACCGAATTCTCATTTCCTGGAATAAGCGATGATGCCAGAATGACAGTGTCATCTCGGCCTACTCTAATTTGATGATCACCATTTGCCATTCTTGATAAAGCTGCAAGTGGTTCACCTTGAGATCCGGTGCATATCAATACAACTTTATCGCCGGCGCTTTCAATTTCATTTGCCTCTAGCAAGGTATTTGGCGGGATATGTAGATATCCCATCTCTGCAGCTAGCGTCATATTTCTGACCATTGAGCGCCCAACAAAGGCGACTTTTCTCCCCTTGCTATAGGCGATATCTATTACCTGCTGGATGCGATGAACATGCGATGCAAAGGAGGCAACGATTACTCGCGCCTTTGTGCCATCTATTACTCGTTCTAATACCGGCATAATCTCTCGCTCAGATGTTGTAAACCCTGGAATATCAGCATTGGTTGAATCAACCATAAATAAATCAACCCCTGATTGACCAAGGGATGCAAAACGAGCTAGATCAGTGACTCTTCCATCTAGGGGAAGTTGATCCATTTTAAAATCGCCAGTATGAAGCACTACCCCGGCAGGAGTTTTTATAGCAACTGCTAGCGCGTCAGGAATTGAGTGATTTACTGCAATAAATTCCAGTTCAAAGGGCCCAACTTTTCTACTCTGTCCTTCTTTAACTTCAACCATAATTGGTGAGATGCGATGATCTCTTAGCTTTCCTTTTAAGAAGGCAAGAGTTAGAGCGCTACCAATTACTTGAATATCTTCTCGCTCGCGAAGTAGGTAGCCAAGTGCGGTTATATGATCTTCATGGCCATGGGTTAGAAATACTGCAGCAATATCTCCCATTCGATCTTTTAGGTAAGAAAAATCTGGAAGGATTAAATCAACGCCTGGCTGAGTTTCACTTGGAAATAAGACGCCACAATCAACTATTAATAACTGGCCTTCATATTCAAAAACGGTCATATTGCGACCAATTTCTCCAAGACCGCCTAAAGCAACAATCCTTAGAGTTTTAGCGGCTAGTTTTGGCGGCAACCCTAGATCGGGATGCGGATGATTCATTACTTAACTTTCACGCCGCCAGCGCGAAGATCTTCTCGTAGTTGGTTTATCTGAGCCTCGGTTGCATCAACTAGGGGCAGACGAACTCGTCCACCACTTAAGCCCATTAAGTCAAGAGCAGCTTTGGTAAGGATTGCGCCTTGCGTTCTAAATGTTCCGGTATAGACCGGTAATAACTTTTGATGAATTTCAAGCGCCTTTGCGACATCACCTGAAAAGAATGCATTAAGCATCTGCTTTAACTCTGCCCCAACGCTATGGCCGCAGACCGAAACAAATCCCACCGCTCCAACTGAAAGTAGTGGAAGGTTTAAAATATCGTCACCAGAATAAACCGGAATAGCGCATCTCTTAATCACCCAAGAAGTTGAAGCGATATCTCCCTTTGCATCTTTAAGAGCTGCAATCTTGGGATTTGACGCTAATTTAACAATCGTATCTGGCTCAATAGCAACCCCAGTTCTATGTGGGATGTCATAGAGCATGATTGGTAGATCGGTCGCTCCTGCCATTGCTTCAAAGTGAGCTGCAATTCCGGCCTGTGGTGGTTTGTTGTAATAAGGAGTGACCACCAATAGTCCATCGGCTCCAGCTTTAGCTGCCTGTCTTGCCTGCTCAAGTGAGTGAGAAGTTTCGTTATTTCCAGCCCCAGCAACAATCTTTATATTTGATCCAACGACTTTGCGAACTACCTTGATAATTTCAACTTTCTCTTCATCGCTGGTAGTCGGCGCCTCTCCTGTTGTGCCATTTAAAACAATTCCATCATGACCAGTTGAGACTAAATGCGAGGCTATCTTTTCAACGCTTGCCCAATCAATCGAGAGATCATCTTTAAAAGGGGTGACCATTGCGGTCAACAATCTGCCAAATGGCGCTTGAATCGACATGCGCCAAGGCTACTACTTAAGAGCTATGGCGCGACGCGCCCCGACTTTTCAAAGGCAGCATAGGTAATCGGCATCAGGCGGGCAAAGTGCTCCTCCATCTTCTCTGCCACCATCTCTATCTCCCGCTGCGGATAGCTGGGAAAGTGAGAGCCTTCTCGGGCTGTTCTTAGCGAGAGAAAGTTCATAAGCGCTCTAGCATTCATCGTGACATACATAGATGAATAGAGCGCAACTGGAAGCACCGCTCTAGCAACCTCTCTCGCTATCCCGGCATCTAACATCTTCTTATAATTCAAATAACAGAGTTCATAACTTTCTTTCATCGCAGCTACTGATACTTCATACTGCTCATCACTGCCATCAACAAATATATAGGCGCCGGTCTTTCCAGTTTGAACTAATTTTCTAGCTTTGTTTGGAACATAGAAAACTGGAAGTAGTTCACGATAGCGGCCACTCTCCTCGTTATATGAGGCGATGCGATGGCGCATAAACTCTCTAAATACAAATATTGGCGCACTTATAAAAAATGTCATTGAGGTATGTTCAAAGGGAGAGCCATGACGCTCTCTTGCCAAATAATTTATTAATCCAGTTGAGCGAGCAGGGTCAGCGTTTACTTCCTCTAAAGAATTTTCCCCTGCAGTTGATACTCGCGCTGCCCAAATGACATCAGCATCACTAGCGCTAGATTTAACTAGCTCTACTGTCACATCATCTCTAAAGACAATATCTGGATGGTTTGGCTGGCTCACGTGCGCGACCCTATCTACTCTCTGGCGCAAGGTTGGGATTTTCTAAGGCAGAATAGGTGCGTGTCACTAAATCCTTCAAGCTTTAATAAGCGCAGAGTCTTATCAGACTCGATGGCGGTGGCTATTCCGGTTGGAACATATGGCGCCGCCTTTGGAGCAGCCTCAATTGCTGCTGGATTTTCAATTCTTCAAACCTGCCTTCTCTCGCTACTTCTATTTTCTGGCGCTTCACAGTTTGCAGTTGTCGGGGTTATGGGCTCTGGTGGATCTGCATTAAGCGCAATTGCTACCGGATCTCTTCTCGGTTTTAGAAACGGGCTATACGGATTAAAGATGGCGCCACTATTAAAGCTAAAAGGTTTTAGGCGACTAATTGGCGCGCAATTAACTATTGATGAATCAACAGGTGTTGCAATTAGCCAAGAGGCAAGAGGAGATGACGCAGCGCGTTATGGCTTCTGGGCAACCGGCATTGGAGTTTATTTCTTCTGGAATCTCTTTACTCTCCTTGGAGCCCTCGGCGCTGGAGCAATTGGAGATCCTGCCGCGTGGGGCCTTGATGCAGTAGTTCCTGCAGCATTTCTTGGACTCCTCTGGCCAAGACTTACCGATAATAAAACTCGATTACTTGCCATCTCTGCAGCTCTCTTAGCGCTACTACTAGTTCCAATTGTTCCAGCAGGAGTTCCAATCATTGCAACAGCGCTATTGGCAGTAATTTTTGGAAGCAGGGCAAAGCGATGAGCCAGTTATGGATTGCAACCTTAGTTTCAAGCTTGATCTGCTTCTTATTTAAGTATCTTGGCTATCGCATTCCAGAATCACTTCTTAATAGACCCGTAATTCAAAGGATTAATTCTTTAATTCCTATCGCTCTACTTAGCTCATTAGTCGCTGTTCAGGCGCTAACAGTTGAGCAGCAGGTAGTAATTGATCACAGGCTTGTTGGGCTACTAGTTGCTGCTATTGCCTTGAGTTTCAAAGCAAACTTTCCAATAATGATGCTGCTTGCTGCGGCAAGCTCTGCCGCG
>ENA-ORFA01000028-ORFA01000028.1-marine-metagenome-genome-assembly--contig:-NODE-28-length-73275-cov-6.061969_pt1 | contig 73275 bp, 72 predicted proteins | sample MGYA00248621_ERZ508587 | MGnify/ENA primary metagenome ERZ508587 (study PRJEB26250, sample SAMN06266239) | marine metagenome | isolation source: Columbia River Estuary | place: USA:Columbia River Estuary... | reverse complement strand
AATTCTTAATGGGCTTTAATCGCGATGTTATTAGGCGCAGGCGAGATCAGATGAATGAGATGGGGGTAAGGATCCGCTGGGTTGGCGCCCCAAAGCGGTTATGGAAGTCGGTAATTGATGAACTTGAGATTGCTCAGGAGCTGACTAAGAAAAATAAAGTTTTAACCTTAAATATGTGTATTAATTATGGGGGAAGAGCAGAGATTGCATCTGCAGCCCAAGAGATAGCAAGAGATGTAGCAAAGAAGAAAATCAAAGCAGATCAGATAAATGAGCGTCTCTTTGCCAAATATCTAGATGAGCCAGGGATGAGTGATGTAGATCTATTCTTAAGATCTTCAGGTGAGCAGAGAACATCAAACTTTTTAATCTGGCAGTCGGCTTATGCTGAGCTAGTCTTTATGGATGTGCTCTGGCCCGATGTGACTAGGCAGACGCTCTGGCAGGCAATAGAGATTTATTCAAAACGTGACCGCCGATTTGGAAAGGCTTGATATGAGTAAAAGTAATGTGCAATTCTGGTTTGACCCAATCTGTCCTTGGGCATTTATGACATCGCGCTGGCTATTAGAAGTTGAGAAGATAAGAGATATTTCCATCACCTGGAATCTATTTAGCCTAGCCCATCTAAATAAAGATAAAGAGCTAGCGCCGGAATATAAAGCAAGGCTCATTCGCTCCTGGCAGACAACAAGAGTTATTGCTGCTGCGCAAGAGAAAAACGGTAAAGAGATAACACTTCCGCTCTATAGCGCTATCTCATCAAGAATTCACTTAAAGAAAATGGATGTAGGCCAGGATTTATTTACCCAAGCTCTGAAAGAAGTTGGCGCAGATGAAAATCTAGCTAGCGCAGAGAGTGATTCAAGCTTTGATAAAGCAATTGTTGCTAGCCATGAGGCAGGAATTGCACTAGTTGGAAGTGATGTGGGGACTCCAATTATTGCCGTAGAGGGAACGGCATTTTTTGGTCCAGTAATTTCTCCGGCTCCAAAGGGAGAAGAAGCTGGAAAGTTATGGGATGGAGTATTACTTGCAGCAAGCTACCCAGGATTTTTTGAAATTAAGAGAAGCAGAAGCGTTGGTCCAATCTTTGATTAGAGCTTAAAAACTCATTTATCTGAGTTCAGCAGGATAAATATCAGCCATATTCTCGTAACTCTCTAGGCAGGCAGATCGACAGGGGTGGGGGCAGTTAATAGCGCCCCACAATCTGCGCAACTTGCATTATCAAGCAAATACATCTCAATCTCATAGTTCTCAGGATTAAAAGATGCAGTTATATTTATTAAAGTGCTCTCGCAATACGGGCATATTGGCGTGGGAATCCCACGTATATCACCCATTCTCTTCTTCCTCATGATCTTCTTCATCGCCATGTTCAATTCCTGATTCACTTCCATGGGCATGAAGCACTTCTAACTGACTAACTAAGCCCCACATAATGAGAACACCAACAATTGTTGACACTAGCGTCCAACGAGATTTATGACGAGCATGTGCCTCGGGCAAGATATGACTTGTTGCAAGATAAATGAGAATTCCAGAGAAGGTAGCTAGATAGAGAGCAGTAAAATCTTCACTCAGTGCCAAACTCGAACCAACAGCAGCTCCGCTTATGCGGGCGATTGAGTCAACACCAATTAGCCAGATGCCTTTTCGTGTCCACTTACCGCTCTTAATAAGAAGCGAGACAGTGTTTAATCCATCGCTGAAGGCATGAACAAGGAGAGCTACAAAGACTGCAATTCCAAGTTTTTCATCGATAGTAAAAGCCACTCCAAGTGCTAAGCCATCAAGAAATACATGGCCAGCCATCGCAAAAGCTCCAAGGCCTCCCGCAACATTTACGCGATGCTTATGGTCATCACTGAAATCAGATTCTGCGGGTTCATGAGTTCCAAAGAACTTCTCATATAGATGTAGAAGTAAAAAGCCACCAACAAGAGCTACTGAAACTGCAGGAGCTCCAAGAAGTGTTGCTGAAGACATTTCAAAGACTTCAGGCAGGAGATCAAAGGCGACAAGCCCTAGAAGAAGTCCGGCGGCAAGGCCAAGAACTAGATGGAGGCGATCTTTTGCTCTTAGTGCAAGGAGTCCGCCAGCAGCGGTAGCTAGAGCGGTTGCAGCGGCAAGGAGGATAGGTAGGTTCATAGGGGAGAAGTTATCACAAATGAGAATCATTTTCATTAAGGGGGTTAAGGGATTTCCTCGTGTCTCGGGGGGTAAAATTGGCCCCCTGCGCCCAGCTTTCATATGAGAACTGCGACCGGTGCGCACCGCCTGCAGCCAGCCGGATGGAGATCACCATGGCAGATCGTCTTGAAGTAATTGTTAGCCTGGCTAAACGCCGCGGCTTTGTCTATCCCTCATCTGAAATCTATGGCGGCCTGCGCGCCTCATGGGATTACGGCCCTCTTGGAGTTGAGTTAAAAAATAACGTTAAGCGCCAATGGTGGAAATCCATGGTGACAGGACGTGAGGATGTTGTTGGTCTTGATTCCTGTGTCATCTTAGCGAGAGAAGTTTGGGAGGCATCAGGACACGTTGAGACCTTTAGCGATCCGCTAACAGAGTGCACCGAATGTAATAAGAGATATCGCGCTGATCATCTAGAAGAGGCTTATGAAGCAAAGCATGGAAAGAAAGCAGCATCGCTATCAGAGATTAATTGTCCTCATTGTGGCAATAAGGGAAAGTTCACAACCCCTAAGCAATTCTCAGGGCTACTAAAAACATTCCTAGGTCCAGTTGAAGATGAATCAGGTCTTGCATATCTAAGACCAGAGACTGCTCAAGGAATTTTTATTAACTTTGATAATGTAGCAACAACAGCTCGAAAGAAGCCACCATTTGGAATTGGCCAGATTGGTAAATCGTTTCGAAATGAAATCACTCCAGGAAACTTTATCTTCCGCACTAGAGAATTTGAACAGATGGAGATGGAGTTCTTTGTTGCCCCAGGAAGTGATGAAGAGTGGCATCAAAAGTGGATTGATACCAGACTTGCTTGGTATGTTGATTTAGGAATTGATCCGCAGCGTCTGCGCTTATTTGAACACCCTAAAGAGAAACTCTCCCATTACTCAAAGAGAACTGTTGATATTGAATATAACTTTGAATTTGCTGGAACTGAGTGGGGAGAGCTTGAGGGAATTGCCAATCGAACCGACTTTGATCTAAAGGCCCACTCTGAAAAGTCAGGCAAAGATCTTTCATTCTTTGACCAAGAGAAGAATGAACGCTGGTTTCCCTATGTTATTGAGCCTGCAGCAGGCGTTGATCGCTGCGCTCTAACCTTCTTAATGGATGCCTATAGCGAGGATGAGGCGCCTAATTCCAAGGGGGAGATGGAGAAGAGAGTGGTTCTCCGTCTTGATTATCGACTAGCTCCGGTGAAGGTTGCAGTACTTCCGCTATCTAGAAATGCAGATCTCTCACCTAAGGCAAGAGATTTAGCTGCCGCGCTTCGTAAGAACTGGAGCGTTGACTTTGATGATGCTGGAGCAATAGGAAGGAGATATCGCAGACAAGATGAGATCGGTACTCCATATGCAATCACTGTTGACTTTGATACTTTAAATGACAACGCGGTAACAATTAGAGAGCGCGATTCAATGAAGCAAGAGCGAATCAGTATTGATCAGGTTGAGGCATGGCTAGCGCCACATCTACTGGGCTGCTAGATCTAAAACCGCTTCATCTTCCAATTCGTGGTGGCGGTTTAGATTTAACTGCGCCAGTAGTCCTTGCCCCAATGGCAGGAATTACCAATGCTGCCTTTAGATTGCTCTGCCGGGAACAAGGCGCTGCGCTCTTTGTCTCAGAGATGGTTACCGCCAGAGCCTTGATTGAAGGTAACGATGAGACTCTAAGAATGATTACTCCCGGCGTTGGCGAGCATCCTCGCTCTATTCAACTCTATGCCACAACTGCAGAAGATTTATCAAGAGCCGTTGATATTTTAGGAAGTAGAGATTTAGCGGATCATATAGATCTAAACTTTGGTTGCCCAGTTCCAAAAGTAACTAGAAAAGGGGGAGGCTCAGCTCTTCCCTATAAGAGGCGCCTCTTTGCATCCCTTGTTGATGCTGCAGTAAAGGGCGCAAATAAATATCAGATTCCAGTAACAGTGAAGATGCGAGTTGGAATTGATAGTCAGTATGAGACTTATTTAGATGCTGGAAAAATTGCTGCGGATCTAGGTGTTGCTTGGGTGGCGCTTCATGCCAGAACTGCAGCGCAGCTCTATGAAGGTAAATCTGATTGGAGCAAGATTAAAAATCTAGTTGAACACCTTGCTCCAACTGGCATTCCCGTCCTTGGAAATGGCGATATCTGGTCAGGCTCTGATGCGATAGAGATGGTGAAAACAACTGGGTGCCATGGAGTTGTTGTGGGCAGGGGATGCCTGGGACGGCCCTGGCTATTTGCAGATTTGGTTGCAGCCTTTAATGGCCAAGAGATAAGAGCTCTTCCAAACCTATTTGAGGTTAGAGAAATTATCTATCGTCATGCAGAGCTTCTTACTCAGTATTTCTCAAGTGAGGATAGAGCTTGTAGGGATTTAAGAAAACATATGGCCTGGTATTTAAAGGGCTTTAGAGTTGAAAGAGAACTGCGCGCAAAATTTGGCATGGTTTCATCACTTCTTGAACTTAGGCAGCTATTAGATCAATTAGTTGATCAACCATATCCAGTAGCAATTGGTGATGCACCGCGAGGGCGGACCAGCCATGGACGCGCTGTTAGCCTGCCTGATGGCTGGCTCAATGATCCAGATGAGTTAGTAGCAGTAGATGGAGAAGATTCTGGGTCTGGCGGCTGATGTTCTTATTTAAATTTGCTTGGAAATTTATTAGCTTTCTTCTTCTAGTTGCCTTAGTGATTCCACTTTGGGCAATTGGAAAGACTTGGTATACCGCGCAGAATGAAACCATTAGAAAAGCAGATGCAATAGTTGTAATGGGAGCTGCGCAACTAGATGGTAGACCTGGTGAAGTCTTAGAGGCAAGGCTGAAAGAGAGTATTCGAATTTATGAGAAAGGATTTGCTACAAAGATCTATACCTTAGGAGCGGGAGCTCCAGGAGATCGCTTCACAGAGGCAGCAGCTTCAAGGAGTTATTTGATTTCTAAAGGAGTAAGAGCCAAGAGCATTACAGCAGTTGCTAAGGGGCGCGATACTTTTCGAAGTATCCAGGCTCTATCTAGAGCTGATGGAATAAAAGGCATAAAAGAGATAATTATTGTCACCGATCCTTATCACTGCTTAAGATCTATGACGATGGCAAGTGACTTTGGATTTAACGCGACCTGCTCGCCAACTAGGGTTGGTATTGCTAGCCTTGAAGAGGCTGGATTTCGCTACTTATTGCGAGAGAGCGGGGCCTATCTTGCCTATCTAACCCTTGGGCGCCGTGGCATACATATCAGCGACCACGTAACCTAAGCACCTTATGGCCCTTCATCCTGCAAATGAGCATCTAGGTTATAGCGCCCTTGATCGCGAAAGATTTCTCGATGAACCAGCAAAGCGAAAGGGGCGCACTGAGTTTGCTAGAGATCGCGCCAGGATTATCCATTCATTTGCTCTAAGGCGCCTTGCGGCAAAGACTCAAGTAGCAGTTCCTTGGGCAAGTGATTTTCCAAGGACAAGACTTTCTCACTCACTTGAGTGTGCACAAGTTGGAAGAGAAATTGGCGCAGCCCTCGGGGCAGATCCTGATTTATTAGAGAGCGCATGTCTTGCTCATGATTTAGGACATCCTCCTTTTGGGCATAATGGCGAAAAGGCCCTGGCAAAGATTGCTAAAGATATTGGCGGCTTTGAAGGAAATGCTCAGAGCTTTAGGTTGTTAACAAGGATTGAGGCAAAGACTGTTGATCAAGATGGACTCTCTGTTGGCTTAAATCTAACTCGAGCAACCCTTGATGCTGCAACTAAATATCCTTGGAGTAGCAGAGAGAATCCGGATAAGTTTGGCGTTTATCAAGATGATTTAGAGATATTTAATTGGGTCAGGCAAGAATCTCTTGAATCAAGGACTTGCATGGAAGCCCAGATTATGGATTGGTCAGATGATGTGGCCTATAGCGTTCATGATCTAGAAGATGGTTTAGTTACTGGACAGATTGATATTTCAAAGTTAAATGACGATCTAGAGCATCTCTATCAGACTGCGATTAGAGATTACCTACCTGATTTGAGCCAGCAAGAGGCCTCATCTGCTCTCAACTCTTTGCATAAGCTCTCATGTTGGCCAAAAGAATTTGATAGAAGCCATAGACACCTTGCTCAGTTAAAGGATCTAACTAGTCAATTAATAGGTCGCTTCGCTCTCTATGCAGAGCGAGCCACAAGAGAGAGATATGGAGAGGGGAATTTAACTCGCTATCAAGCAAATCTGATCGTTCCTCGCGAGGTAAGAATTGAGGTAGCGATACTTAAATCAATGGCGGGTTACTACATTATTGGAGCAGAAATATCTAAGGAGCGTTATGCAAGACAAGAAGAGGTAATTATTGAATTAGTTGAGGCAGTTAGCCGCCTTGCTCCAGCAAGCCTTGAGAGTTTCTTCCTTCAGCAATGGCAAGTTGCAGAGAGTGCTGAGGCGAAGATGCGGGTAGTAATCGATCAAGTTGCTTCATTAACAGATATGGGTGCATACGCCCTCCATGAGAAATTGATTGGGGCCTAGGATTACAGCTATGTCTGGAAGAATTCGCGATACTGATGTGAGCTATGTTCGCGATCATTCACCAATTGATGAAGTTGTAAGTGATTATGTCCAACTAAAGAGCGCTGGTGGGGGACAGAAGAAAGGGCTATGTCCATTTCACGATGAGAAGAGCCCCTCATTTCATGTAACTCCTGCTCGCGGATATTTTCACTGCTTTGGCTGTCAAGAGGGCGGAGATGTAATTGCTTTTGTAATGAAGATTGATCATTTGAGTTTTACGGAGACTATCGAGAGATTAGCCTCGAGAATTGGTTATCAATTAACTTATGAACAAAGTAGTGGAGGGCCAAAGGCTCCGACAGTTCAGCGCTCAAGACTTCTTGAAGCTAATAACCAAGCTTCAATCTTTTATCAAGAGCAGCTACAACTTCCTACCGCAAGCCATGCCAGAGAGCTACTAATCAAACGTGGTTTTGATAAAACAGCGAGCCAATCATTTGAAATTGGCTACGCTCCAGATCAATGGGATGCCTTAAGTAAATTCTTACTTGGAAAGGGTTTTAGCGCAGAGGAACTTCTTCTAGCTGGGCTAACAAAAGAGGGCACCAAAGGAGCTATTGATCGCTTCAGAAATCGCTTGATCTGGCCGATTAGAGATATCTCAGGTGATTTAGTTGGTTTTGGCGCAAGAAAATTAGCAAGTGATGAAGAAGATACTGGTCCTAAGTATCTAAATACCCCGGAGACTTCGATATATAAAAAGAGCCAAGTTCTCTATGGTCTTGATAAGGCGAAGAAGGAGATAGCAAAGAAGCGCCAGGTAGTAATAGTTGAGGGCTATACCGATGTAATGGCAGCGCATTTAGCGGGAATTCCAACCGCCGTTGCAACTTGTGGAACGGCCTTTGGTGATGACCATATAAGGATATTGCGAAGGCTACTAATGGATGATGATGCATTCCGCGGCGAGGTGATCTTTACCTTTGATGGCGATGCTGCAGGACAGAAAGCTGCGCTTCGTGCTTTTGGTGATGACCAGAAGTTTGTTACTCAAACCTTTGTTGCTGTTGAGCCAAGCGGTTTAGATCCATCTGATTTAAGGCAAGAGATGGGAGATGCTGCTCTTCGCGATCTTATTGCAAGGCGGGTCCCACTTTTTGAGTTTGCAATCAAGAGCTCTATAAAACAATTTGATTTAGGTAATGCCGACGGCAGAGTTCAAGCGCTAAATGCTGCTGCGCCTCTCATTGGGAGAATCCGTGATACTTCACTAAGACCAGAGTATGCAAGATCTCTTGCTGGCTGGCTTGGAATGGAAGTTGAAGTTGTAATGGCTGCGGTGAAGAAAAACACTTCAACTAAGTCGACAAGCGTTGATGCTGCGCTAGCTGGCGAACAATGGCGGCCAGATCCAAGTGAGCCAAGATTAATTCTTGAGCGAGAAGTTTTAAAGGTTCGTCTGCAGATGCCAGCGCTAGTTAGAAATTGGCCAGAGTTAGAAAAGAATGCCTTCTCACATCCTGCCTATATCAAGCTTAGAGAATTTATCGATACCCAAGAGGATTTAATGGCAGTTAATTTAGAGGCGACAGATTCTGATGAACTTAAATCATTTATTACTGAGTTAATGGTTGAACCGATACGTACCGATGGTGAAATCTCTGATCGCTATGTCTCAAGTATTACTGCCAGATTAAATGAGGTAGCACTTGCCAGATCTATCGCTGAAGTTAAATCAAGCCTCCAGCGATTAAATCCACTTGAGAGTGAAAGTGAATATAATCAGATGTTTTCAAGGTTAGTTGAGATGGAGGCAAAGAGGCGGGCCCTGCGGGAATTGGCGCTTGGGGAGTCTCTGACCTAGATTTAGCCGCTGAACGATCCCTGATAGCTCAATTGGCAGAGCAGCCGGCTGTTAACCGGCAGGTTCTTGGTTCGAGTCCAAGTCAGGGAGCTTTTCATTTAGACTCATCCCTATGGCAATGGTCCGTATTCGTGTAGCTCTTCCTGATCGCCCAGGATCTTTAGGCGCTGTGGCATCTGCAATTGGTTTTGCTGGCGGAGATATTCGTGGCCTAGTTGTTCTCTCATCTGAAGGTGGGCGAGGAATTGATGACATCACAGTGGCATTTCCCGGAAGTGATCCACAAGATTTAGTAAATGTATTAAGCGCAATTGGTGGCGTCGAGGTCATCTCAGTAACACCAGTAGTTTAAGAAATAACTTTCGCTCCATCACTAGGCAGCGAATCAAAAAATCTCGGTGCTTTAAATCCATTCTTAGCAAAAGCTCTCTCAATTGTAGAAGAAATTGTTCCAGCATCACTTTCTTTAATTAGCGCAATAGCGCTTCCTCCAAAACCACCGCCAACCATTCTTGCCCCCAGCGCCCCAGAGCTAAGTGCGGTGTCAACGGCTAGATCTAACTCAGGGCATGAGACTTCATAATCATCGCGAAGTGAGTTATGAGATTGATTTAACAATTGGCCAAGTGCTTCAAAGTCTTCTGCCTCAAGGGCCTTTACTGCATCTAATACTCGAAGCATTTCACTTACACCATGACGTGCTCGCTTGAATTGCAATTCACTTAACTTTGCTTTGTGGGCTAGAAGGCTCTCCATACTTAATTGGCGAAGAGATGGAATAGAAAATATTTTAGCTACCTCCTCGCAGCTCTCTCGCCTCTTGGCATATCCACCATCGGTGAGAGCGTGGTGGGCCTGGGTATCAATTATTAGAAGTCTTAAAGACTTTGAAGCAAAATCAATTTTGATATGCCTAGTTGAGAGATCCTGGCAATCAAGTAATAGCCCATAACCAGCTCTTGCCATTAGCGAAATTGATTGATCCATAATTCCGCAAGGCACTCCGACATAATCATTTTCTGCCCTTTGAGTGAGGCGAGCTAACTCAGGTAAAGTTTTTTCTAAGTGAAATAGATGGTTTAGCGCAGTAGCAAGTGAGCACTCAAGGGCAGCCGAGGAAGATAATCCAGCGCCAAGTGGCACCTTTCCATCAATATAGATATCAAGGCCAGAATCTATTTCCATAGCCCAGATGACGCCATAGATATATCTAGACCAGGCAGATCCCTCTTTGGCTGCAATTGCTTCTAAATTACTTTCAATAACTTCATTTTTTTTCTGTGCCGAGATGATTCTTATCTTCTCATCATCTCTTTTTGCTATGGCGCATTTAGTTACTGCATCGATAGCGAAGGGAAGAACAAAGCCCTCGCTGTAATCAATATGTTCTCCAATTAAATTAACTCGTCCAGGAGCGCTCGCTACTACCTCAGGGGGATAGCCAAAGCCTTTAGCAAATAACTCTGTTATATCCACTTTATTTTAAAGCGCCACATCGCGCAGCTGCGCCGCAGATTGCTCTGGCTTTAGATCCATCATAAATGCTCCAAATGCAGACTCAGATCCTGCCAAATACTTTAACTTTCCTGGCGCTCTTCTAACTGAGGCAATCTGCCAATGCAGACTAAGCAGGTCTCTACCAGTTCTTACTGGCGCTTGATGCCATGAAGCGATGTAGGGCATCTTCACGCCAAAGACGCCATCAAGTCTTGTTAGTACTTCTTTAGCAATTGGCGCAAATGCATCTGATGCCGCTTCATCAAGAGCTAGAAAATCAGTAACTCTTCTTCTTGGGGCAAGGTGAATTTCAAATGGATATCTTGAGGCGTATGGCACATATGCAACCCATTCCTCATTTTCAGCAACGATACGGACTTTATCTGAAAGCTCTCTAGCCAAAATATCCTCAAGAAGAATATTTCCACTCTTCTTCTTATGAGCTGTTGCAACGTCCAGCATCCTCTGAGTTTTTGGGGGGAGATAAGAGTAGGCATAAATCTGACCATGAGGATGATTGAGAGTTACTCCAACTTCTTCCCCTCGGTTTTCAAAGGCAGCTATATATTCAATATAGGAAAGCTCAGAGAGCTCTGCGGTGCGATCACGCCAAGCTTCAAGGACTGTTCTTATCTGAAGGTGCGAGAGATCTTTAAAAGATGATTCATAATCAGAGGTAAAACAGATGACTTCACACTTTCCAGCTGAGGCAATTGCAGGGCTAGAGAAATCTGGATTATCAGTTACCTTAAAACTCGATGTTGGAGCGGCTAGAGAAGGTGAGCGATTATCAAAGACGACTACTTCATAATCACTCTCTGGTACTTCAGTAAGTGAGCCCGGCTTACTTGGCGCAAGCGGGTTTAATTCCTTAGGTGGCAGGAATACACGTCCTTGGCGATGGGCTGCAATTACTACCCACTCATTGTTGAGTGGATCAAGGCGCATCTCACCGATACTTGGTTGCTCTTCGCTGCTTCTTTGATCTACTGCGGTGCGTGATTGGCCCTTTGTGTCGTAGTAGCGGATGGTGCGCCCATCCATGAGCGTGGCATCACTTCGAATAACGCCTGCGGGGAGTTTCTTACTCGACATAATGGCTATTACTCTACCCGTATGTCTTCTCCAATACCTTCATCTAAGCCAGGGCAAAGGGCGCATCTAAGCAATGGTGGCGTTGATTTCCTCCTTGAGGTTATAGATGGCGCTCCAGTTATTAGATATTGGGCAGCTAGTTTTAAGGGAGAGCTAAGCCAACACCTCTTTGATCGCTCTATTGCAAATAGTGATTTTGATGAAGTTGTAAGTCCAGGAATCATGCGAGAGCACTCCAGAGGACATTTGGGGTATCCGACAATCAAAGGTCATAGGGCAGGTCTTGATTGGTCGACAAAATTTAGCGTTAAAGAACTTCAAAGCGATAAGAATAGTTTTAGAATTCAATTAGAAGATAGTGATGCGAAGTTAACTCTTGATATCAGCGCAAATCTTGATCAATTTGGAGTATTAAAAGTCTCACAGGAGCTAACTAACCTTGGAGATACTTATTTTTTAGATGAGCTAAATTACTGGATGCCACTAAGTGATTGCGCAACGCAGAGCTTAGATTTTGTGGGGCGTTGGTCTAATGAGCGAAATCCTCAGCGGCGAGATATTGCCATTGGCAGATATGTTCGCGATAGCCATGAGGGAAGACCTGGACATAACTACACGATAGGAATGATTGCTTTAGAGAAAGAAACTAATTTTGCTTCAGGGCAATCTTGGGCGCTAAGCCTTGCCTGGAGCGGTGATAGCCAATATTGCATCGAGAAGAGTTATGAGGGAAGTGCCAGCATGGCAGCGGGAGAAGTTCTCCTTCCAGGCGAAGTAATTCTTGCAAAAGGTGAGAGTTATAAGGCGCCTGATCTTTATGCGCTCTATTCAAATTCTGGGCTTGATGGTCTTGCCGCAAATATGCATAAGTATTTAAGAGCAAGAAGCGTGCATCCAAAAACAAACCGTCCCATGACGTTAAATTTGTGGGAGGCAATCTACTTTGACCACAACGAAGAGAAGATAAAGAAGATAGTTGATGCGGCAGCTGAAGCCGGATTTGAGCGAGTTGTTCTAGATGATGGCTGGTTTGGCTCAAGAAGAAGTGATTTAAGTGGCCTTGGTGATTGGCAGGTAAGCAAAGAGGTATGGCCAGATGGCCTTGGATCAATTGCTAATTACATAAGAGATAAAGGAATGGAGTTTGGTCTCTGGTTTGAAGGCGAGATGGTTAATCCTGATTCAGAGCTCTATCGAGCGCACCCTGATTGGATATTAAAGGTCAATAATCGCGTTGGTCCAACTTGGCGCCATCAATTAGTACTTAATCTTGATATCCAAGATGCATATAACTATGTCTTAGATTCGGTCGACAAAATTCTTACCCAATATCAGATTACTTATATCAAATGGGATCATAATCGAGTTCTAATCGATGCCGGATCAAATAATCGAGCTGCGGTACGAAAACAAACCCAAGGAATTTATCGACTATTTGCTGAACTAAAGAAGCGCCACAAAAATCTAGAGATTGAATCTTGCGCCTCAGGGGGAGCAAGAATTGATTTGGGAATTATTGATTTAGTAGACCGCTTCTGGACTAGCGATAATAATGACGCCCTTGAGCGAGTAAGAATCCAGAGGTGGAGCGCACAATTTATTCCGCCAGAGCTACTAGGAACTCACATTGGAGCAGATCCTGGCCACCAAACTGGAAGATCTCTCTCATTTTCCTTTAGGGCTCTGACTGCTCTCTTTGGCCATGCAGGTGTGGAGCGAGATATCACCAAGCTATCTAGTAGTGAATTAGCTGAGCTAAAGAGTTGGATTACTCTCTATAAATCAAAACGCAAACTTCTTCATAGCGGCGATGTTATCCGCATCGATTATCCAAAGGATTCTCACTATCTCCATGGCGTTATTGCTAGTGATAAAAAGTCAGCGCTTATTTCATTCTCATCTCTTGAGACAATCCCAGAGTCTCATTCACCACGCATTCGGATAAGAGGACTTGATTCTGATCGCAGATACAGCGTTAAGGTTTTAAGTGGAGGTCAAAAATCAAATTTCATGGCTATCGAGCTGCCCAAATGGATTACCACTGGTCTTGAATTAACTGGTTCAGAGCTTGAAAATATTGGTCTAAGCGCCCCTATCTTGCGCCCAGCATCAGCGCTTTTAATTGAGATAACTGCCCTTTAATCAAGCCAGTTTAGGGTTTTTTCAATCGCTTTCTTCCAATTCTTAAATCCTGTAGTTGCAAGAGCGCTGGCCTTATCTGGCATAAAGCGCTTATCTTCTCGCCACTTAGCTTTGAGCTCACTAGTATCTTTATAGAAACCTGTTGCAAGTCCCGCTGCATAGGCAGCGCCAAGGGCTGTAGTTTCAATAATTACTGGTCTAATTACCTCTACCCCCAAAATATCTGCCTGCATCTGCATACATAATTCATTTGCGGTAATGCCGCCATCTACTCTAATTTCAGTAAGAGCAACTTTGCTATCAGCGCTCATCGCATCTAATACATCTCGAGTTTGATAACAGATTGCTTCAAGGGCTGCTCTGGCAAGGTGTGCTTTAGTAGCAGCTCTACTTAATCCAACAATTACTCCTCTTGCATCACTTCGCCAGTAAGGGGCAAAGAGGCCAGAGAATGCTGGAACGAAGTAAACCCCGCCATTATCGCTAACGCTCTTTGCTAGCTCTTCAACTTGGGGAGCTGAGGTAATAATGCCTAATTGATCTCTAAGCCATTGAATCGCAGATCCAGTAACAGCAACCGAGCCCTCAAGGGCATATCGCGCTTTATCTTCACCAAATTTATAGCAGAGCGTCGTTAATAGCCCATGCTTAGATCTAACAATAGAAGTACCAGTATTTAGTAAGGCAAAGTTTCCAGTGCCATAAGTTGTCTTTGATTCCCCTAATTCAAAACAAGTCTGTCCCACCATCGCTGCTTGTTGATCACCAAGAATTCCAGAGATTGGAACTTCGCTTGCAAGTGGCCCACTACTCTGGCTTTGGCCATAAATTTGCGAAGAAGATTTGATTTCAGCAAGTATCTGACGAGGAATTTCAAAGATCTCCAAAAGTTCACTATCCCAATCAAGGCTCTCAAGGTCCATAAGTAGAGTCCTGCTGGCATTGGTCACATCGGTGTAGTGGACCCCGCCATTAACTCCGCCAGTTAGATTCCATAGGAGCCAGGAATCAATAGTTCCTGCCAGCGCCCTTCCATCTTTAATAGCCAGGGCAATTGCTGGAACGTTTTTGATAAGCCAATTGATCTTGCTGGCTGAGAAGTAGGGGGCGATGGCAAGGCCAGTCTTATAGACGATCTTTTCTTTAACCTGATCACTTAAAGCATTTAGAAACTCTGCAGTCCTAGTGTCTTGCCAGACTATGGCGTTATGTAGGGGAAGGCCGGTGCTCTTATCCCAGATAAGAGTGGTCTCTCTCTGATTAGTTATTCCAATTGAGTTTAAATCTGAGCCCTTAATCCCGGCCTTTTTTAACGCGCCAGTAATAACGCTGATACATGCTCGCCAGATTTCAGCTCCATCATGTTCAACCCATCCAGCTTTGGGGAGAATTTGAGAGTGTTCTAATTGTTCTTGCCCAACTATCTGACCGCTTTGATTAAAGATTATGAAGCGAGTACTTGAGGTCCCTTGGTCGAGCGCGCCGATGTAGCCCATAGCCCGTATCCTAAGGGGCGTGTCCATATCTAATTCCAGCTTAAATATTGCCGCGCGAGGCTCTGCGATTACTGCCTTGGGCGAGAGTGAATTTGATATTTTGGTAATTGGCGGCGGAATTAATGGCGTAGGAATTGCCCTCGATGCTGCATCACGAGGGCTAAGTGTTGCTTTAGTTGAAAGCGGCGACTTTGCATCGGGAACTTCTTCGAAATCTTCAAAGTTAATTCATGGCGGCCTTCGCTACCTTGAACAATATGACTTTCGTCTTGTAAGAGAGGCGCTATATGAACGAGAGTTAATGGTAACCACTCTCTCTCCTCACTTAGTTAAGCCAGTTTCATTTCTCTACCCACTTCATGAAAAACTAATAGAGAGAACTTATGTAGGAGCTGGGATGGCTCTCTATGACGCGCTACGAGGCTTTAAGAGAGCTCTTCCTTGGCATAAGCATTTAACTCAAAAGAAGGTAAGTGAGATTGCGCCATCACTGCGCCTTGATGTCATAACTGGGGGATTCCAATACTTTGATGCTCAAGTAGATGATGCCCGCCACACCATGAGCATTGCTAGAACAGCTGCTAAATATGGAGCAGTTATTACAACTAGAACTAGATGTGAAGAAGTTATAAAAAATGGTAAGCGAGTAGTTGGCGCAAAGATTAGAGATTTAATTAGTGATGAGCTAATTGACGTCCGCGCAAAAGCTACGATTATGGCCTCAGGGGTTTGGAGCGATCAGCTCCATGAGAAGTTTGGACTTAAAGCTGGTTATAGCGTGCGTATGTCTAAGGGGTCGCATATTGTGGTGCCAAAGAGCGCGATTAACTCTGAAAGTGGCGTCATTATCAAAACTGATCTCTCTGTACTGTTCATTATCCCTTGGGGCGAACAATGGATAGTGGGAACAACTGATACTGATTACCAAGAGAGTAGAGAAGAGCCGCTAGCAAGTAGCGATGATGTTTCATACATAATTAATCAAGCAAATCGAGTACTTGAGCCCAAGCTAAGACGCGATCAAGTAATAGGCGTTTTTGCAGGCCTTCGCCCACTTGTTTCAACTGATCCTGACTCGCCAACAACTAAGTTATCAAGAGAGCATGTAGTTGATAGCCCTGCACCTGGCTTTGTTTCAATCGCTGGAGGTAAATACACCACATATCGAGTTATGTCAGAAGATGCTGTTGATGAAGCAGTAAATCACTTAAGGCGAATTGTTCCGGATTCAACAACTGAAAACCTTGCAATCATTGGCGCTGAAGGTTATTCAGTATTAATAAATAAGATTCCAAAACTTGCTAAAGAGTATGGCCTAGACGAGGAGACGATAAGACATCTTCTTGATCGCTACGGCTCTCTCTTTGATGAACTCTTAGCTCCAGCAAAAGATGATCCATCTCTACTTGAGCCTTTAATCGAAGGTCTGCCCTATATCAAAGCAGAAGCGCGCTATGCCATAACCCATGAATTGGCTCTAAGTATTGATGATCTACTTTCAAGAAGGACTCGTATTGCATTTGAAGCAAGTGATTCTGGGCTGAGCATTACTACTTACTTAGGCGAACTACTTGGCAAGTTTGCAGGGCTTGGAAAGAAGGAGATCACCAAATCAATTAATGAATATGAGCAGATAATCCTTCGCCAAAAAAAGAATTTAGAGAGAGCAACTCAGATAGCGAGTAAAGTAAGTTAATTCTTGATTTGATTCTTGCAAGAATCAAAAGGAACTACCGGCTTACTTGGTTTTGGCGTTGGAGTAACAATAACTTCAGGGCCTTGGATTAAATTAATTGATAAATCTTGGCGAATCTCTAAGTGAGTTCCAGTTTGATCAACAAAGGCGATATAGCCCTGAGTAAGACCTGCTGGAAGATTCCTAAGGGTTAGGGTCCAGATTCCAGCTCTATCTCGAACGGGGTTCTGTTCAACTTTAATTACCGTACCGCCTCCCTCAACCGGGCTTCTTCTAAAAGCTACAGTTCCAGTAACTACAGGTTCACCACTTGGGCGCTTAACTTCCACCTTAATCTTCACCGGCTTATCGGTGCTGGTGGCACTAACACTTGTAATAAGCATTGTTGTTGGCTCCTTTACCGGTAGATAATCACCAACCGCGGGGGTCCAGACGCCTCTAGTTAATTGAAGAAATGAAGCGCTATCTCCTCTAAATACATTTAGATCAACTCTTGGTGAGGGCACACCATACTTTTCACCAATACCGCAAGATGAGTATTGCCAGATCTGCCAGAGAGAGGAGCAGTTAGCTGTTGACCAAGAGTGAACAAAGCAGCCAAATTCTTTTCGTCCTGGCTCAGCAATGGGATCTGCAGGATTAATTCCATATTGCGCCTTCCATAGCGGATATTGGCGCAACTTCTCACTTCTTACCATCGCCTGTTCGAGAAATGTTGGATAAGAATAGAGAAATGGCTTACGACCAGTTTTTTCATACATAGTTTCAAGCCAAGTCTCAGCCCAGAGAGTGACTACAGACTTCGGGGCATACTTACTGCAGCTTCCATTGGTAACTTGCACGCAGTTGTATTCCAAATCAAGGGCATAAGGCAGATCTCTATCGCTATAGCCGCCAAGGCTAGATAATCGCCAAATAGCTTTCTGCACTTGAGCCTTAGCATCGAGTATTACTGCAGCTCTATCGGTGGTGTTAGGCAATATTGTGTAATGGTAATAACCGGTATAGATACCGGCTGCTTGAGCGGCATCACGATCCATCAGAAGATATTTCAGAGCAAGTGCGTCGGCATCATCCCTTGTGTCAGAGGCTTTAATCATTACAAATCTAATTCCTGCGTTATACATCTTTACAAAGTCAATCGGTTTATCCTGAGGATGTTGCCAGCGGCTTATATCGGTGCCATGAATTCGACCACCAGGACCGCTAAGTGAGATCAATTCATCTGGGGTTGCAATTGCTGGGTTCTGCTCGATAATAATTCGCTTTGTCTTTGTGGTGAGGGTTTTTCCTCCGATTGTTACCTTGGCGCGATAAGTTGCATTGGCAGCAAGGGCAGTGGCTCGCGCTTGAATCTTCCAGGCTCCACTTGGAGTTGACTTAGTTCTAAGACGGGTATCGCTCCAAGTATTGCCAAGTTTTACATCGATTCTTACTACTGCGTTTTTTACCTTCGGCTTAATGACGCCATGAAAAGTTACCTTGTAATCGGGAAAGGCTGGGGTCTGAGTTAAATTAAAAGATGAAGTTGTTGCCGCCTGCGAAATAGGAGAACTTATATTGGCCAGGAGAGCCCAAATAAGTAAGAGCAGAGATATACGGCGGGGAGAAATCACTCGGTAATTATGACGATACTTACTCCAAAAATCTCTTCTATTGCAGCTTCTAAGGCGTGGCGATGCGAGTCCTTTCTCACCTGAGCATAGTTATGTGCTCCACTTAACTTCTCAGCATCAATGAAGGAAAGTTTAAGTTCATTGTTACTTAAGCTAACCAACCTGGCATCAAAGAATGCCAGCCATGCCACGCGATTTTCTCGCTCTAGAAGATCTAAGACATCATTCCAGCGCGTTTTGATCTCTGCTAATTCCATTTTTATACTAATTAACGATCGCAAAGATGATTGCGGCACTACCAATAATCCAGGTAATAGTTCTGCCAAAAGACTTTGCTAGAAAAGCTTTGCCAAAGCTTAGGTAGGTCAGGGCAAAGATAATTACTCCCGTTCCTGAGATTAATACTGTCTTTAGAAAGAGATCGCTAGCGCCAGTTTGGTAACGCAGATTAATTAGCCCTAGAGCAAAGAGCGCGTAGGCAAGGTATCTAAGGTAGGAAAGCGGGCTCATTTTCTGCTCTCACTAACTTCCTGGCTAGATTGAGAAGGTAATAGCCATGCTCTTGAGGGATCAAATGAGTATTTAGCAATTTTACCTACTGGAACTATCTCATCATAAATTGGATCAGAAACTACCGAGATGATTCTTCCCTCATCAGTATCCAAGGTGTATTCAACGTGATTTCCATAGAAAACTACATTCTCAACGATTCCTTCACCCTTTCTTGGCTTTGCACTTCTGCTCTTGGCAGAGGTGACAAGAATAGATTCGGGACGAACCAATAAGACTGGCTTGCTTGAAGATATGGCCTTTGAGTGAGCAGCAACTACCATCTTCTTGCCACTTACCTCTATTTTGGCCATTTTTGATGCAGCTTTACTAAAAGTCTCTACAGCTAAGAAGTTTGAGCGTCCAATGAAATCAGCAACAAATACCGTTGCTGGTCTGCGATAAACCTCATCAGGTGTGCCGACTTGCTCGACTACTGCATTTCTCATAACCACAATACGATCAGAGAGGCTCATCGCTTCATCCTGATCATGAGTGACAAATATGCTGGTAATACCTAACTTCTGCTGAATTGAGCGAATCTCAATTCGCATCTGAGCTCGAAGCTTGGCATCTAGATTTGAAAGTGGTTCATCAAATAATAGAACTTTTGGTCTAACCACCATGGCTCTGGCCAGTGCAACTCTCTGCTGCTGGCCACCGGATAATTGATTAGGAGCGCGATTTGCAAGATGCGAAAGACTCATCGAGCTTAATACTTCACCTACCGCCTCTTTAATAGCAGCTGCCGACATCTTCTTTATCTTGAGTCCATAGGCAACATTGTCAAAGACGCTCATGTGAGGAAACAGCGCATAAGATTGAAAGACCATTCCCATCGGGCGCTTATCAGGAGTTAGTGAACTTAACTCCTGACCATCTAGCAGAACCTTTCCACTTGTTGGAGTTTCAAATCCAGCAATCATTCTAAGCGCAGTTGTTTTGCCACAGCCAGATGGGCCAAGCAGGGTGACAAACTCACCAGGATTAATGGTCAGCGTTAGTTCACGCACCGCCACTACCTTCTCTTTATCATTACCAAATTCCTTGGTTAGGGCCTCAAGGTTTAGTCTTCCTGATTTATTTTTCATTCTCTCTCCTTAGCGTCCTGTCACCATGGGGCGTTCTATTGAAACTTGGCTTCTACGTACCAGCAGATTAATTAGACTGCCAATTACCAAAATGATCCCAATCAAGATGCAGCAGAGGGCAAAAACATTGCCATATCTACCCTGATCTGCCTCAGCCAGAATCTTCTGCGTAAGAATAGAAGTATCGGGCGTCACAAGGAAGATTATGGGAGATAGCGTGGTCATTGAGTGAGCAAATGCATACATAAGGCCTGATAAAAATGCACCGCTAATGAGTGGAAGAGTAATTAGACGAAATGTCTTACCGCCAGGTGCGCCAAGTGAGGCCGATGCCTCCTCAATTGAGGGATCAATCTGTTGCAACATAGAAATGCCAGAGCGTTGTCCTGCCGGGCTAGATCTAATGATGTAGACCATGATAATTGCTATCGAGCCACCGAGTAGAGCTGCTCCTCCTGCAACTTGAGGAAATACAGTTACTCCAGCAATTTTTACTGGATCGTTATAGGTGATGGCATAACCAATTCCAATTACCGTTCCTGGGACTGCAATACCCAACATACCTAAGAAATCTAGAGCCTCTGAGCCTCGCTTAACTTTTCTAATCACCAGCCAAGCAATCAACATTCCAAATACCCCTGCAAGAGGAGTAGCTATTAGAGCGAGAATAGTTGTTGTTCTAATCGCCCCATTTGCAAAACCACCGAGGAGATAGCGGAAGTTATCTAAAGTAAATTCATTATTTACTCCAATGATCTTTACAAAAGCGCCAAAGATTACAGTTGCATAGACCATGACAATAAGGGTTGTAAGCAATCCAGTGACAGAGAGTAAGAAGAATTTGGCGCCCTTAGAGGTAACTAAAGTTGGGCGGCCACTTGGTTTTCCGGTTACTGAAACGACGCTCTTCTTCTGCGCCCAATAGCGTTGGACTAAAAATACAAGAAGTGCAGGCAATAAAAGCAAAGAGGAATAACCTGCAGCAAGAGAAATGTCGTAATCACCATTAATTGCCATATAGGCCCGGGAGGCAAGAACTGTGTAATTACCACCAATAATTATTGGATTTGCAAGATCGGCAATCGATTCAATAAATAGTAGTAAGAATGAACCAGCAAAACCTGGAATCAATAGTGGCAGAGTCACTGTTCTAAATATTCTCGCCTTATTTGCTCCAAGGCTTGAACCAGCTTCATCTAAGGCAGGATCAAGGCTTCGCAGCATTCCTAAGAGATTCATATAAGCAATTGGAAAGAAGGAGAGAGTTAAAACTAGAACTAGCCCTGGAAAGCCATAGAGCGTTGGACGCCAATCAAAGACCCCTCTTGTGATCATTCCGCTTCGACCAAAGAGAACGATGATTGCGGTAGCAAAAGCAAATGGTGGAGAGATAATTGGAATTAGGTTAATAATGTGCAGGACTTTCTTACCTCTAAACTCAACGCGAGCTTGGGCATAAGCCATTATGAAACCTAGAACTGTTCCAAGAGTTGCCACGGTAAGGCCTAGCTTGACGGTATTCCAAATAATGTTTCTAGTAACAACATCGCTAAATGACCCAGTAATGATGGCGCTGCCAGAGGGCTGCGTGGAATAAACCAAAATATTTATGAGCGGCAGGATTATTAAAAATCCGATGATGAAAATAACCAGAACTAGAGCAACCTTTGTGAAGATATCGTATTTCGCTCCACTGGCCTTAACGCTCAAAAAACTGCTCCTTAACTCAGATTAGTAGTGAGGGGCTCTGAAAGTTATTTCAGAACCCCTCGGACTACTTTACTTATATTACTAGATTACTTAGCTGATGAAGTTAGCGCTACTTCCTTATCGAAGCGAGCTTTAAGTGCAACAGCTGCAACTCCTGCTGCCTCTGCTTGATAATCAAGCAAAGTTACTTTCTTCAAGTTGACCATTCGAGGATCATACTTTCCATTTGGATTGGTAAGAATCTGGAAGGATTCAGCCTTTGCTGGTCCAAGATTTTGTGCCTCAGCAGATAGTGAGAAATCAATATAGGCCTTAGCAGCTTCTGAATTCCTAGCGCCCTTAACTAGAGCAATTCCACCAATTTCAAAGCCAGTTCCTTCTTTAGGGAAGGAAACAACGACAGGATTGCCACGAAGTTTTGCTGCAGTGCAATCATGAGAGAAGACCAAACCAGTTGCAACTTCACCGCGACCAAGTGGACCGGTTGGGCCGGCGCCGCTTCTGGTGTAGCTAAGAATGTTCTTATTTAGATCTTTCATGTATGCAATTGCTGCATCTTGAGATCCAAGGCGCAATACCTGTGACCAAAGTGCGGTGTATGCAGTTCCTGAAGTTCCAGGGTGAGCCATCATGATGTTGCCCTTGTACTTAGGATCTAGAAGATCATTCCAACTTGTTGGAGCGCGAAGACCAAGACGCTTTAGCTCATTTGTATTTGAACAGAAACCTAGGGCTCCCATATAGATACCGGTCCAATAACCATCGCTATCCTGGAACTGCTTCTTGAGCATATTTCTTGTTGGCGACTTATAAGTATCAAGTACTCCTTGAATTCGACCAGAGATATGGCTGTCATTCGGTCCACCAGTCCAGACATCAAACTCTGGATTATTTTTGGAAGCAATTAGACGGGTGAGCGCTTCACCTGATGAGAGGCGAATAAATTTTGTAGTGATTCCAGTTTTTGCTTGGAATGCCTGTGTCATTGCAACGCACCAGGATTCTTGTGGTGTGCAGAGAACATTTAGTGTTCCAGAGAGTTTACGTCCCTGGGCATACTGCAAAGATCCGCTAACGCGCTCGCATGTGTATGTAACACCTTGAATCGTGCGAACTAATCCCTCTTGTGAACACGTACTTCCCTTTAGGTCGCGAGCTGCTTGAGCTGGAGCAATCGCTGAGAGAAGAGAGAGCGTAAGAGATGCCAGAGCGGCGAGAGCAATAATTCTTGATTTTTTCATTCTTACCTTTCATAACTTGGAAGTGACGTGGGGAGGAATTGAGGGTGAGCGTATCAGCGCATAGCAAAGAGTTCACGAAAGGAGTTGGGTGCAGCCACGCTCATTTTGGGAAGTGGGGCAGGTAGGGCTCGAACCTACGACGACCGGATTATGAGTCCGGGGCTCTAACCAACTGAGCTACTGCCCCCAAGGTGCGCAGTCTAGCCGACTGGATTAGGTGAGCAAGGCGCGCGAGATGATCCTTAAGGCAGATTAGCCCCTCTTAGTTTTTGACTCCCAAAGACTCATCACTGCCAGAATCATTGCAAAACCAAAGATTAAATCTTCAATTGGCGCTCCAGCAAGACGCAATCCAATTATCGCCTCACTGTTATAGATGACAATTTCTCGAGAAGTCAGCCAGTAGTTGGTAAGAAGTTGGAATGGCAAAATAATGAAGTAGCTAAACCAAAATCTCAAGGTAGAAAGAAGTGAGTTTTTAGTAATGAACATGTCAAAGAAGATGGTGAGAATTAAGGCATAGACCGTTATCTGAGTGTAGGAGAGTTCAAACCTCATCGCTTAAGCCTTTGGAGTATGACCTTAACGCCCTCTAAGGTAAGAATTGCAGCAATTGGAATGATTATAAAGAAGGCAAACTCCTCTAATGGAATACCTAAAGGTCCATAAAATCCCAAGATTTGATCAGAATCAAAGGTCCAATGCTTTTGATAGATAGCAAAAGCATCCCAGATAAGAAAGAAAGCGCTTACGGGAAGAATCGATAGGAGTAACTTTCTTGGACGACGTAGCACTTTGATTTTAAAAGCAAACTCCAGCCACCAAGATCCGATGAGAGTAAAGAGCAACATTGCCACATATGACCAGTTAGCAAGCTCTAAACTCTGCGACATTTCAGTAGTTTCTCATATTGGCCAATGCTGTTTTGCTAATCTGCCTATATGTCGCTTGCGCAAAAGAGGATCTTTTCAAATACCAGGAGCTTTTCAAGCCTAGCCACCACTTGTGTCCTGCTGATCTCACTTCTATTTTCACAATTGATAGATGAATCAACAATTACCTGGCAGGTAGTTATTGCTTTGATCGCTTTAGCTATTGGAATTCCTCATGGCGCGCTCGATCATCTCGTTACTCTTCCTCGCTCATCAGTTATAAGGATGACCTTATTTATTGCGATTTATGTAGCGATTGCAATTATTGCAGTCTGGGCAATTCTGAATTGGAATATTGCAGGCTTTATCGCTGTGGTGGCTATGAGCGCACTTCACTTTGGAATTGGTGATGCTGCATTCATTTCAGAGATGGATAGATCTGCAATTCAAAGCGCCTCACCTCGCATAGCTCAATTCTCTTATGCAGCGAGTGCTGGGTTGATACCGGTAGTAATTCCGCTAACAAATCAGATGAGCACCTCAGCTCTTAATGCAGTAAATCCAGCTCTTTTAAATTGGCATGGGGGATATGCCGAAGAGCTAAATAATTTAGTAACTATTTTCTTTCTTCTCGCGCTCTTTATCCAGATCTTTTCCAAGCGCTATCGAGATGGGCTAGATCTTTCTATTCTTTTTCTTCTAGCAACTCTTACCCCACCACTTGTTGCCTTCGCTGCCTACTTTGGTCTCTGGCATGCGATGCGCCACACAGCAAGGCTGACGTTAAATCTAAAGAGTTCGCAGAACTTTGTTCGAGAAGGCAATTCAGCTAAAGCATTTCTTCAAGCAATTCTTCCAGGCCTGCCTGCCCTTGTGGGCACTTTCATAGTGTCGCTCGCTCTTGCTGCGCTCAGCCCTGAAAGACTTAGCGATGAGCTGCTCTGGCTCTCACTAGTTGTGGTTTGGGCGCTGACAGTTCCTCATATGATTGTTACAGCAAGATTAGATAAGGCGGCCTTTAAATGAAGAAAACGCTCCTAGTTCTAGCTCTACTTCTAACTAATTTATCTCCAAGTTCTGCCGCTCCCATCTATGCCTATCCTGTTGTTGGCTGCGAAACAATCTATGGAAAGTATCATCATGATTATCCTGCAACTGATATCAAGGCAGAGCTAGGTTGCGCATTTGTTGCTCCGATTGGGGGAGTTATTCAAGATGTAAGTAGAAAAGATCTCTGGAGCGGTAAAACTAATTTAGGTCAGCATCGTGGCGGTCGCTCAATTTCTCTTATCGGCGATGATGGTGTGCGCTATTACGGATCGCATCTATCTAAAGTTATGAAAGAAATTGTTCCAGGGCTTCGAGTTGAAGTTGGTCAGAAGCTTGGTGAGATTGGCACTAGCGGAAGTGCTCGAGGAATTCCTCGCCCCCATCTACATTTTGGAATCTCTTATCAAACGCTGCCAGGAGATTGGGAGATTAGACGAGGAGTTGTTGCTCCTTGGAAATATTTAGATGCTTGGAAAGTTGGAAAAGATCTATCTCCAGCAAAGGCTGTTGCTAAAGCAAAGGCTGAGGCTGGGAAATAAAAAAGCCCCAGATTTCTCTGGGGCCTTCTTATAACTAGTAAGTGTAATTAGTTAGCAGTAACTGCATCTGCCTGAGGACCCTTTGGTCCCTGGACAACTTCAAATGTTACTGACTGACCCTCTTCAAGGGACTTGTAGCCGTTTCCTTGGATAGCAGAGTAATGAACGAATACGTCCTGTCCGCCACCATCAACAGCGATGAAACCAAAACCCTTTTCAGAGTTGAACCACTTAACTGTACCTGTTGCCATTTATAACTTTCCTTCGGTATTTTGGGGACAAACGTGAATTCCACGTTCGCCAGTCGTTCCGTTCTACAGCGATACCGATTCAAGCGAAAGCTATCAAGCGGGTACTGATAAGCGTTGGACTAGCGCCAAGCCTACCCTGAAGGTGCGAATATCAAAAAAGGGGTTAACTGCCTTACCTATTGAAATAAGCGTGGATCTATGGCAAGAATTCACCTATTGCAAGAGCGCTATAGCTAGATGGGCTGGGGAAGGTCGCATCTAAGAGATAGATACGCCCTTATATATAAGGAGCAGCTCTTGATTACCTATACCCCGAGTGAGATCGGCTATTGCCATGGCCGGTTAAATATCTACTCATGCCCGAAGGCTCTAATAAAGCATCTGGAGGCCGGGCTAGAGCGAGAGCTTAAAGAGAGTATAAATATTAATTGGCAGAGCCAAGTATTAAAGCCAGGTTCTTATCGAGGGCAGATGAGTTATAGCAACGCAATTGGAAGTGGGGCAAGAATTGTTAACGCCCTTAAATCTTGGAGTTATCTAATCTTTGAACTCTCTGAGTTTAATTCCTCTGAAGGATCAATCTATTTCTATACCAAAGAACTGGGTCTCTATCGAGGATCTATAAATAGCCAAGGACAAATTGTCGTAAGTGAAGATATGTTAAAGAGCGCTATCACTCAAAATCTAATCCAAAGTGATTTAACACTTGCTCTTGAGAAGTTGATGGGAAGGCCTTGGGATACTTTTCTTGAGCCATTTCGTAGAGTAGAAATTGAGGCAGCATCAACTCTTGCTGATAGGCTCTCGGTATGAGCGAGAGCCAGAGAGAGAAATCGATAACCTTAATTGCAGCCTCTGCAGTTTTAGCAGTTGCTATAGGACTTGGGTTAAATCAAGTCGGCTCAGGTTTTGCCTCAAGAAGTAGTGAGGGAATTACTGTTACTGGATCTGCGCGCGTTGATGCTAAGGCAGATCGAGCGGTCTGGACTTTAAATGCTGAGCAAGTTGCTCCAACGATCTCTGAATCGGTGAGAAAAGTTGAGGCTACAACCCTTGCTGTCACCGAGTATTTAACTGATGGAGGAGTTGCAAGCGAGGAAATTGAGCTCGGCTCTGTCTCTGCATATCCGCAAGAGGAGTACTCAAATGGAAATAGCACCGGACGAATCATTAACTATCGCGCATCAAGATCGATAACTGTTAGAAGTGATGATGTTGAATTGATTTCAAAGTTAAGTAATCAGATTGGATCACTACTTCAAAGTGGAATTAGCGTTACCAACTATGGACCACAGTTTTATGTATCGAAGTTAAGTGAGCTCCGCCCAGAGCTACTCAAAGAGGCGATGGCCGATGCCAAGATACGCGCTGAGGCAATTGTTGAAGCAACAGGGGGCAGCGTTGGAGCGGTAATGAGCGTTAGATCTGGGCCTTTCCAAGTTACATCACCTGACTCAGTTGATACCTCAGATGGTGGGTTTTATGACACTCGAACGATTGATAAAACTATTACCTCAACAGTTTCGGTAGTTTTTAAAGTCGGTTAACTCCGATTGATCAACCAGATCTGCAGAGTTAAAGCTTTAATTGAAAAAGTATCATCAGGCTTTTTTAGTACAGGAGCAAAGTCAGAGAGGCTCTGACTTGAGTCAAAGATACTTCGATAGGAATTACCCCAACTAGTGCCGGGTAGCTTAAAGTTTAAGTCGCTAACACCGCCATTAATAGCAACAAATAAACCTTGAGCATCTCTTGCATCGATAGCAAAGCCAAGATAGCGATGCTGGGGATCGAGCCATCCTTGCTCAACCATCTCACTTCCATCGCTTTGAAACCAGGCAATATCTTTTCTAAGGCTTACCTGATCAAGATCTCCAGTGAAGAACTCCTCGGTTGCATCAATTAGATAATTAGAGCGAATTTGGCTTAGCGTTGCTAAAGATTCTAAAGCAGCGCTCTGCAGCTCATTTAGCTTCCAATCAAGGGCCCATGCGCCATAGAGATTCTCATCGCTATCTATTGGATGATTTGGCGAGAGAGAGTATGCATTATTGCAACCATGTTGAGTTCTTGAAATCTCATCACCCATAGCAATCATCGGAACTCCAGATGAAAGTAGGAGAGTAGCAAGAATTGATCTCTGCAATTGAGCTCTCTTAGCAATGATTTCTAGATCACTACTAGCTCCCTCAACTCCTAGATTCCAAGATCTATTCTCATTACTACCATCGCGATTATCTTCGCCATTTACTTCATTATATTTCTTAGAAAAAGAGGTGAGATCATTTAGCGTGAAACCATCGTGTGCGGTGATGAAATTAATTGATGAGGTTGGCCCGCGAGATGAGAAGATGTCATCAGATCCTGCAATTCTCTTTGCAAGATTTGAAACCCCAGAAGATGAGTTATTTGCGTTATCAGCTAGCCAGAACTGCCTAAGGCCATCTCTATAGGCATCATTCCACTCTCTAAAGGGGCGCGGAAAAGCCCCTAGTTGGTATTGAGTTACATCCCAGGGCTCTGCAATCAATTTTCGCTGACGTAAAATCGGGTCATCTAAAATCGCTGCAATTAGATCACTGCCGCTTTGGCCCCAGATTGCACTTGTTAGATCAAATCTAAATCCATCAACGCCAATTATCTGTGACCACCATTTAAGTGAATCAATGATCATCTGGGTGACAAAGGGATTTCTGCTATCTAGAGTATTGCCACAGCCAGTTAAGTCTTCGTATTGAGATTGATCTCTATGGCGATAAAAGTAGCGATTATCAATTCCTTTAAAACTATAGGTAGGTCCTGCCAATCCCTCTTCAGCGCTATGGTTATAAACCACATCAAGAATTACCTCAATGCCTGCTAAGTGAAGCGCATCGATACTTGCCTGCAGCTCGCCTATCGCATCATCTGTTGCTGCATAGCCCCGGTGAGGAGCTGAGAATGCAATTGGGTTATAGCCCCAGTGATTTACTCGCCCTCTTGCTGCAACTGCAACTTCTGTTGTGAAGTGATGAATCGGAAGAAGCTCGAGAGCGGTTACACCAAGGCTTTTTAGATAATTAATCGTCGATGGATGAGAGAGCGCCTTATAGCTTCCACGCTCTGCCTCTGGAATCTCATAATTTTTAGCTGTTAATCCTCTTACATGCGCTTCATAGATAAGAGTTCTCTTCCAAGAAGTATTGGGACGGCTTAGAATTCTTGGAGCGCTTGCAGTTACAACAGAGAAGGGGATAAAGCCGGCAGAGTTTCGATCATCTATTTCATTTGTATCGCCAGAGCCATCACTTCCTAAAGCATGGTGGCCATAAATCTCTGGGCTATAAATAACTTCGCCCTCTAAAAGATGCGTGTAGGGATCAATTAGAAGTTTTGCTGGATTAAATCTCGCGCCCTGCTCAGGCTTCCATGGGCCATGGATTCGATATCCATACCTCTGCCCAACTCCCACACCTTCTATATGGCCATGCCAGATAGCTCCATCTCTATGGGTTAATTCAAAGTGTCTCTCCTTGAAAACTCCATCGACTTGGTCAAAGAGGCAGAGCTCTACTCGAGTGGCCGCCTCAGCGGCCCAGATGGCAAAGTCAGTTCCACTTTCTCTAACTTGGCTACCGAGAATATGGGGATTGGCCGGCTTCACTTTGCTATTCAAGCACTCTCCTTAAGGCACCGATGCCACCCCTAGCTCATTAATTGGAGTGGAGTGCAAGGTTACTGCCCAGTAACATAATCTCTATGAAGATAGCGATCTGTGTCAAACAAGTTCCAGATTCCTGGGCTGAGAAGAAAATGGTAGATGGTCTACTTGATAGAGCCAGCGTTGATGCAGTTCTAAATGACTTAGATGAATATGCCATTGAAGAGGCGCTTCGAATTATTGAACCATTAAATGCCGAGGGCGCAACCCATAGCATCACCTTAATTTCGATGGGACCAGAGCGAGCAAGTGAGGCAATTCGTAAAGGTTTATCAATGGGAGCTGATGAAGCGATTTTAATTAGCGATCCAGCTCTTAGCGGATCTGATGCGCTTACTACCTCAAAAGTATTAGCAAAAGTAATTAGTGATGGTGGTTTTGATTTAGTTTTCTGCGGAACTGAATCAACTGATGCACGTATGAGCGTTATTCCTGCAATGCTTGCAGAGAGACTTGGTTGGGCCCAACTTACCTTCGCAGGATCTGTAAAAGTTGATCCTTCATCATCAAGGGTTGAGATTGCCAGAATGAGTGAGAGCGGCGTTGAGGTAATGTCAGCAGTACTTCCTTGCGTTGTTAGCGTTATTGAAAAGATAAATGAGCCTCGCTATCCCTCATTTAAGGGCATCATGGCTGCCAAGAAGAAGACAATTGCAATTAAGAGCCTTAGCGATATTGGGATTTCACCAAGCGAGGTTGGCATAAGTGGCGCATGGAGCGCAGTATTAGATGCAAAGGCACGTCCGCCGCGCGATAAAGGAATCAAGATTGAAGATAGCGGTGAGGGCGGGCTAAAACTTGCCGAGTTCCTCCAAGAAAAGAGATTGGTCTAGTTATGGCAAAGGTATTGATTTTGATTGATCACGCCTCAGGAAAAGTAGCAAAAACCGCTGGGGAGCTTGCAACTTTTGCCAAAAGAGCAGGCGATTGCGTTGGGCTAATCCTTGCGCCAGAGGGACAGAGCCAGGCCTTAAGTGAGCAATTAGCAAATACTGTTATTGGCCAGGTTATCGCAGTTGAAAGTAATGATTTTGCTAAACATGGCCAGGGCTGCATTCTTGATGCGATTACTCAGGTAGTTGAAAAGGTAAAGCCTGATGCAATCTTGATTCCATCAACCTCTGCAGGAAAAGAGATAGCAGGAAGATTGGCAATTAGATTAAATAGCGGAGTTATTACTGATGCTATCGATTTCACTTCTGATCTAAGCGCTACTCAATCAGTCTTTGGTGGTTCATTTACAGTCTCTTCAAAAGTTAGCGCGGGAATTCCAGTGATAACTATTCGCCCCTCAGCAATTGAGGCTGAAGTTGGATCAAGTGCGCCAGCTTTTGAAAAAGTCGATGTTCTCATTTCAGAAAAGGGAAAACTTGTAACTATTACTGATTCCAAACCTGCAGTTAAAGGCGGCAGGCCAGAGCTAACAGAGGCAAAAGTTGTAATCTCTGGTGGACGTGGAACAAATGGAGATTTCAAACCTGTTGAAGCGCTTGCAGATTTACTTGGCGCAGCAGTTGGCGCTTCAAGAGCGGCAACTGATGCTGGTTGGTATCCACATACACATCAAGTTGGTCAGACTGGAAAGACCGTCAGTCCACAACTTTATGTAGCTTGCGGAATATCTGGCGCGATACAACATCGGGCGGGAATGCAGACTTCAAAGACAATTGTGGCAATCAATAAAGATCCAGAGGCTCCAATATTTGATGTTGCTGATTTTGGCGTAGTTGGAGATCTCTTTGCAGTTCTGCCTCAAGCGGGGCAAGCGATCTTGGCTAAACGCGCTTAAAGTCCGGCTCCATTAAGCACTTTTCCTAAAGGCATTTAGAATTAGCAATATGCCTCAGGTCTATTTCGATCACGCTTCAACCACCCCGATCTCATCGGTGGCCCTTGAGAGCTTTATTGAGCAATCAAAATTGGTCGGAAACCCATCAAGTCTGCATAGCTATGGTCGCTTGGCGCGAAAGAAAGTGGAGGAGTCAAGAGAGACTCTTGCTAACTTAATTGGCTGCCACTCAAGTGAGATTATCTTCACCTCATCAGGAACAGAGGCCAATAACTTAGCCATTAAAGGAATCTTCTGGCATAGGCTAAAAGAAGATCCAAAGCGGAAGTTAATTTTGATCTCATCCTTTGAACATCACGCTGTATTAGATCCTGCGCTCTGGCTAGCTGAATCTGGCCAGGCAGAAATTCTGATGATTGATGTCAATAAAGATGGATATATAGATCTTGAGCAGATGGAATCAGTAATCAAAGATCGCCATGAAGAGATTGCCCTAATTAGCGTGATGCATTCCAATAATGAAGTTGGAACAATTCAACCAATTAAGGAGATCGCAAAGCTTGCAGAGGTCTACCAAATCCCGCTTCATAGCGATGCAGTTCAAAGCCTTGGGAAAGTTCGACTCTCCTTTAAAGATCTTGCTCTATTTGCTATGACAGTTAGCGCCCATAAAGTTGGCGGACCGGTGGGAGTTGCTGCTCTGGTTTTGAAAAAGGGCGTTGATATCACTCCATTGCTTCACGGCGGAGGACAGGAGAGAGATATCAGAAGCGGAACAATTAATGCTGCCGGTATTGCATCTTTTGTTTCGGCAACAGCTACTGCCATGCGAGATATGGAGAGTAATTACCAAAAAATATTTGCCTTAAGGGCGAAACTTATCGCCACAATTCAAGGACAGATCAGTGATGTCAGATTAAATTCGCCTTTAGAAGGCGAGATATTGCCTGGAATTGCCAATATCGAATTTCCTTCAACCGAGAGTGATTCGATGCTTCTTCTTTTTGATGCTGAGGGAATAGCTTGCAGCACAGGATCTGCCTGTAGCGCTGGAGTCCAGGAGGCCAGCCATGTCCTACTAGCTATGGGAAGAAGTGAGGCTCAAGCCCGCAGCTCTCTGCGTTTTTCTCTTGGAATCAGCAATAGTGAGAGTGAAATCGAATATCTTGAAGCATGTATCAAGCGCGTAATTGATCGCGCCCGAGCCGCTTACCGAGGTTGAAAATAAAGATATGAAACTCATCGCAGCTATGAGCGGAGGAGTTGATTCAGCCGTTGCTGCTGCGCGAGCAAAAGAGGCTGGTCATGAAGTAATTGGTGTACACCTTGCCCTCTCTAAGAACCCTAAGAAGTATCGCTCAGGAGCTAGAGGCTGCTGCACAATCGAGGATTCACATGATGCAAGAAGAGCAGCTGATGTAATAGGAATTCCTTTTTATATCTGGGATATGTCAGATGAGTTTCATGAAAATGTGGTGGAGAACTTCTTAGCAGAATACGCGGCCGGCAATACTCCAAATCCATGTCTTAGATGTAATGAAAAGATTAAGTTTGCAGCTGTTTTAGATAGAGCAAAGGCGATGGGCTTTGATGGAGTAGTAACTGGTCACTACGCACAGACAAGAGATATCGATGGTCAGAGATTGCTCTATCGAGCAGTGGATTCTGGAAAAGATCAATCCTATGTTTTAGCAGTGCTTAATCAAGAGCAGATTAATGGCGCGCACTTTCCACTTGGTGATACAACTAAAGATAACGTTCGCATTGAAGCAAAGTCACGTGGTTTATCTGTTGCGCTAAAGCCAGATAGCCATGACATCTGCTTTGTTCCATCTGGTGATAATGCTGGATGGTTAAGAGAGAGATTAGGCAGCCAGGTCGGAGATATTGTTGATGAGGCTGGAAATAAATTAGGAGAACATAACGGGGCCTACACCTTTACTATCGGGCAGAGAAGAGGCCTTGCGCTAAGCGTTCCAGAGAAAACTGGTGAGCCAAGATATGTTCTAAAAGTTGAGCCGGTAAATAACCGCGTAGTTGTTGGAGTTAAGGCTGATTTAGCTATCCATGAAGTATCTGGCCTTAGCCCAATCTGGTGTGGCCCAAAGCCAAGTGGGCAAAAGAGTGGATTTATTCAGGTAAGAGCCCATGGCAGCGCTCATAGCTGCAAGTATTTTCTTGATGAAAGTGGCCCGCTACCAGAGCTAAAAGCCATTGTTGATCAGCCAATCTATGGACTTGCAACAGGTCAGGCGATGGTTATTTATGACGGTGATCGAGTAGTTGGCTCAGCAACGATAACAGGAACTAAATAATGGCCAGCGATAGCGCAATTAGAGCCAAGATGGCCCAACTTGCTGAAGCCATTAGGGATCATCAATATCGCTACTATGTTTTAGATAAGCCAGTAATTGAAGATAGCGAATTTGATCAACTTTGGAATGAACTACTAAAACTAGAGGAGAAGAACCCAAAGTTAAGAGATCCTCACTCGCCTACCTTTGAAGTAGGGGGAGGCTTTTCAACGCACTTTGATTCAGTTGATCATATTGAAAAGATGATGAGCCTTGATAATGCCTTTGATGAAACAGAACTTGATGCCTGGTTTGAAAGAGTTGCTAAAGAAAGTAATCAAAATACCTGGCTCTGTGAAGTAAAAGTAGATGGACTTGCAATAAATCTTCTCTATGAGCAATCAAAATTAGTAAGAGCGCTCACGAGAGGAAATGGCGTAACGGGCGAGGATGTGACTCTAAATATAAAAACTATTAGAGAAATTCCGCATCAACTAATTGGAGAGAAAGTTCCGCAGCGAGTTGAAATAAGAGGCGAGGTCTTCTTTCCCTTAAGCAAGTTTGCGCAATTAAATGATGAACTTGAAGAGGCTGGTAAGACCATCTTTGCTAATCCTAGAAATGCAGCTGCAGGATCACTTCGCCAAAAGGATCCAAGAGTCACTGCATCAAGACCGCTATCCATGGTGGTTCATGGAATCGGAGCACTTGATGGAATAACTCTAGATACACAGAGCCAGGGCTATGAATTGATGAAGAGTTGGGGCCTGCCCGTTAGTCAGCGTTTTAAGGTGGCAAAAACTAGGCTCGAGGTAAAGGAATTTATCGAGTATTACTTGCAAAATCGCCATGGAATTGAGCATGAGATAGATGGCGTAGTAATAAAGGTAAATGAGCGAGAGGCGCAAAGAACTCTAGGCTTCACATCTCGCGCTCCTAAATGGGCAATTGCTTATAAGTATCCGCCAGAGGAGGTAACTACCAAGCTTCTTGATATCAGAGTTAGCGTTGGTAGAACTGGGCGAGTAACACCTTTTGCATTTATGGAGGCGGTAAGAGTCTCAGGCTCTAGCGTCACCAATGCCACGCTACATAATATGGAAGAAGTAGTAAGAAAAGGAATATTGATCGGCGATGTTGTAGTTCTTAGAAAAGCTGGGGATGTAATCCCAGAGATTCTTGGGCCAGTTATTGAAAGTCGTAATGGAACAGAGCGCGCATTTGTAATGCCAAGTAACTGTCCAGAGTGTGGCAGCAAACTTCGGGCAATGAGCCAAGGCGATGTTGATATTCGCTGCCCCAATACTAGAAGTTGCCCAGCCCAACTTCGCGAGCGAATCTATTACATCGGATCAAGAGCCGCTCTTGATATTGATGTTCTTGGCTATGAAGCAACGAGCGCGCTTCTAGAAGATAAGTTGATAGTTGATGAATCAGATATCTTTGATTTAGATAGTAAAAAATTACTAAAGAGTGAGTTTTTCAGGAAGAAAGATGGAACCCTTGGCGCTAATGCTGAGAAGTTACTAGAGGCGCTAAATGAAGCTAAGCAGCGACCGCTTTGGAGGATATTAGTTGCGCTCTCAATTCGCCATGTTGGTCCAACGGCAGCTCAAGGTCTAGCTAATCACTTTGGATCAATTGCCAAGATTGCTGCTGCTAGCGCTCAAGAGCTCGCCTCAGTTGATGGCGTGGGATCTGTAATTGCAGAGAGCGTTAAAGAATTCTTTGCTCAAGATTGGCGCGCTCAAATTGTGGCTAAATGGGCAAAAGCTGGGGTGAAAATGGAGGGGGTTTCATCAAGTGATAAAGCCCAAACTTTAAAGGGATTGACCTTGGTAGTTACCGGTTCATTAGATGGCTTTACCAGAGATAGCGTAAATGAGGCCATTATTGAGCGGGGCGGAAAGGTCTCATCATCGGTCTCTAAGAAAACAGATTATGTAGTTGTTGGTAGCGAGCCAGGATCTAAGGCAGGTAAGGCGGCAGAGCTTGGTGTTCCGACTCTTGATGAGAAGAGTTTTATAGAATTATTGAAGAATGGACCTAAGGGTTAGGATAGGGATGTGATTAAGTTATTTTCAATTGCAATGGTGATGGAGAGCTTCAGTGAGGTCAAGCGTGAACTTCCCGCCCCTCCAGTATTTTTCGGAGTCTTTACCTTTGCCACTTTAATGCTGATGCTCTATCTAGTACTACGCCTTGATCGCGACTAAATCAATCGCCTTATTTGGGGGAAGTTTTGACCCCATCCATAACGGGCATCTTTTCCTTATTGAAGAGCTCTTAAATTCTGGCCGTTTTGAAAGATTTATTGTTATTCCTGCCGGCGCTCCTTGGCAGAAAAGCGTTGCAGCTAGTGGCGCAGATCGTCTTGCTATGGTTGAAATTGCCTTGAAAGATTGCATGAGTAAATTTAACGAGCTAGAGATAAGCAGGTTTGAAATCGATGGCTCAGGGCCAAGTTATGCCTATCAAAGTATTGAGTATTTCAAGCTACAAAACCCTGGAGATAATCTAGTTTGGATAATTGGTAGCGATGCTTTTGCAAAAATTAATGAGTGGAAAGAGATAGAGCAGGTTGCAAAGAGCGTTGAATTCTTAGTAGTTAATCGTCCTGGTCAGAAATTAGAGATTCCTAAAATTCCAGAGTCAATTACTTATAGTCAGATAGAGATAAAGGCACTTGATCTCTCCTCAACCAAGGTTCGCAATTTGATAAAGGCGTCAGAGCCCTTTGAATCACTTCTACCCTCTGGAGTTGTTGCCTATATAAAGAGCCATGGGATCTATGCCGCCGCGTAAATCAACTCTAGAACACACACAGATAGCTGCCGCTGCCGCTATAGACAAGCTTGGAAGCGATCTACTAGCGATGGATTTATCAGAGCAGATGCTCTTAAGTGAAGTTTTTCTCTTAATCAGCGGAGGTAACGAGCGACAAATTGATGCAATTGCTGATGAAGTAGAGCGCCAATTATCACTCTTGGGAGAGAAGCCAACTAGGCGTGAGAGCTCGGAGAGCTGGATACTTCTTGACTATCAAGATTTAGTTGTTCATGTTCAAACCCAGCAGGCGCGCCAGTACTACAGCCTAGATCGGCTTTGGAATGATTGCCCAAGTATTAAATTAGATGCAATTGCTGCAGCTGATGCTTTTAAGGCAGGCAAATAAAAATGCAGAGACAACGCATAGTTCTCTGGCGCCATGGTCAAACTGATTGGAATATCGCTAATCGCTTTCAGGGACATTCAGATATTGCCTTAAATGAGGTAGGTATTCGCCAGGCCGAGCGAGCAGCGCCACTACTACTTAATCTTGAACCTTCGAGGATAATTTCAAGTGACTTAATAAGAGCGAGAAAAACTGCAGAGGCGCTAGCTAAATTATCTGGCCTTGAGGTGCAGATAGATCCAGATTTAAGAGAGACCAATGGCGGCAATTGGGAGGGAAAAACTGGAGAGCAGAATAGAGCTGAGGATTATCATCGATTTGTTCATTGGTTAGATGGCGATGATGAGCGAGCAGGAGAAGTTGGCGAAAAGAGAAGTGAGATTGCCACAAGGGCTGTGAGAGCAATTGAAAAGGGATTAAGAGGTGATGTTTCAACGCTAATAGTTGCAACTCATGGTGGAACAGCTCGTTGCATTTTAGGAAAGATGTTAGATATGCCGATGAAGCAATGGTCATCACTTGGTGGATTATCAAATGCTTCATGGTCGATATTAGAAAATGGCCATCATCGCCCAGGTTGGGTTTTAGTCGAACATAACTCCGGCTCACTACCTGAGCCGATATATGGGGAGGAGAGCGGGGCTTAGTTTGAGGTAAGGTCTGCTCTGAAAGTTAAGAAAAGAGATAAAAAGTTCGGGGCTATGGCGCAGCTGGTAGCGCACCTGCATGGCATGCAGGGGGTCAGGGGTTCAAGTCCCCTTAGCTCCACGTTATGGATAGTAACTCAGAGAAAAACGCGCTCGCTCTCCAAGTAATTCCTCGCGGTTGGAATGCAAGTGATCTCGGTAATCAAAGTGGCAAACACTTTCTTATAACTGGAGCAACTAGCGGCATTGGCCTTGAGAGCGCTAGAGAACTAATTAGAGCAGGGGCGCTGGTAACAATTGCTGCAAGAGATCTAAAGAAAGCTGAGCAGGTAGTAAAAGAACTATCGAGTCAGAGAGCCAAAGTCTTGCAGTTAGATTTATCAGATCTAACTAGCGTTAGAAAAGCAGCGAGAGAGGTAAAGCAAGAGATAGATGTTTTGATATTAAATGCTGGGGTAATGGCAACTCCATTTACAAAAACTGCTGATGATTTTGAACTGCAAATGGGAGTTAATCATCTAGGCCATTTTGCACTTGCTGGGCTTTTATCGGATCGAATCAAATCAAGAGTTGTTTCAGTATCAAGTGCGGCTCATAGATTTGGAAATTTTGGCCAAGGCAGCCAAGATGCAATTAGAGATATCTGCCTTGGCAGAATTAAATATCAACCATGGTCGGCCTATGGGGCAAGCAAGTTAGCTAATCTGCTCTTTACCTTCGAGTTAGAGAGAATTGCTAGAAAAGCTAATTATAGTTTTAGCGCATTTGCCGCCCATCCTGGTTATGCAAATACCAACTTGCAGAGCGTTGGACCAAAGATGCGAGGAAGCATTATTGAAGAGCGGGGCACAGCCTTTGCTAACTCCCTTATTGCGCAATCAGCATCAAGGGGAGCGCTTCCAACTCTATGCGCAGCAACATTTCCAAATCTCTATGGCGCTTCATATCTTGGTCCTGATGGATTATTGGAGATGCGCGGTTTTCCAAAAGCAACAAGAGCTCGCTCTATTGCCTATGATCAAGGCTTGGCGCGAAACCTCTGGAGCGTTAGTAGTGAATTAACTGGAGTTAATTGGCGGTAATCTAGGGCAATGCTCTCGGCCTATGACTTTCACTTTATTCAAGAGAAGTGGTTGCCAGTATGGGACAAGCTAGCGCCATTTAAATCAGGGGATGCAAGTGATTCCCGTCCTAAGAAATATGTGCTGGATATGTTTCCTTATCCATCAGGCGATCTTCATATGGGCCATGCCGAGGCATATGCCTTAGGTGATGTGATTGCTCGTTATTGGGTGCAGAAGGGCTTTAACGTCATGCATCCAATTGGCTGGGATGCATTTGGTCTTCCTGCAGAAAATGCTGCAATCAAGCGTAATGAAGATCCAAGTATCTGGACCTATGAAAATATTAATACCCAAAAGGCTTCAATGCGTAGGTATGCCTGTTCATTTGATTGGGATCGAGTGCTCTACACCTGCGATAGTGAGTACTACCGATGGAATCAATGGATATTTTTAAAGCTTTATGAAAAAGGTCTGGCTTATCGTAAGAACTCACCAGTTAATTGGTGCCCGGATTGCCAGACTGTTTTGGCAAATGAGCAGGTAATTGCAGGGCTCTGTGAACGCTGTGATAATCCAGTAACAAAGAAGAAGTTAAGTCAGTGGTATTTCAAGATAACTGATTACGCTGAGAGATTACTCGATGACATGAAAGAACTTGAGGGCAAGTGGCCTGAGAAAGTTCTAACTATGCAGCGCAATTGGATTGGAAAATCTGTTGGAGCTGAAGTTAAATTCAATATTGAAGGAAGAGATGAAGCCTTAACGGTCTATACCACTAGGCCCGATACTCTCTATGGCGCAACATTTATGGTGGTTGCCGTTGATAGCGAATTAGCTAGAGAGTTAGTGGCTAATACCAGCGTGCAGGGTGATTTTGAAAAGTACTTTGATAGCGTTAAGTCAGCAAGTGATATTGATAGATTGGCAACTGATAGAGCCAAGAGCGGTATTTTTCTAGGACGCTATGCAATAAATCCAGTTAATAACGAGCGAATTCCAATTTGGGCTAGTGATTATGTATTAGCTGATTATGGAACTGGGGCCATCATGGCAGTTCCTGCCCATGATCAGAGAGATTTAGATTTTGCTAGAGCGATGAAACTGCCGGTAAGAGTGGTGGTTCAAGTAGAGGGGCAAGAAGATCCTGCCGTTAGCGGAGTTGCTACTAGCGGCTCTGGGGTAATGGTTAACTCTGGCAGCTTAAATGGGCTCGATAGCGCAGCGGCAATTGGAAAGATAATCGAAGAGCTTGAGGCAAAGAATCTAGCAAAGGCATCTAATAACTATCGCCTAAGAGATTGGTTAATTTCACGTCAGCGTTATTGGGGAACTCCATTTCCAATTATTCACTGTGAGAAGTGCGGCGAAGTACCGGTTAGCGAAAGTGATCTACCAATTAAATTGCCTGACTCTAAGTCGTTAGATTTAAGGCCAAAGGGAACTTCGCCTCTTGCCACAGCAACAGATTGGGTCAATGTTAAATGCCCAAAGTGCGGCGCAGACGCTCTTAGAGATACTGACACCATGGATACCTTTGTTGACTCATCTTGGTATTTCTTGCGCTACACCAGCGTTAACACCCACGATAAACCTTTTGATAGAAAGGAAGTTGATACCTGGCTACCGGTTGATCAATATGTAGGGGGAGTAACCCATGCCATCTTGCATCTTCTCTATTCACGTTTTTTTACCAAAGCCTTAAAAGATATGGGATATATCAACTTCTCAGAGCCATTCACCAGGCTTCTTAATCAGGGAATGGTTTTAATGGATGGCTCTGCCATGAGTAAGAGCCGTGGCAATTTAGTTGCCCTCTCTGAAGAACTTGAGAAACATGGCGTAGATGCCATCCGGCTATCAATGGTCTTTGCAGGTCCGCCAGAAGATGATGTCGATTGGGGCGATGTCTCCCCAACTGGATCATCTAAGTTCTTGCATCGAGCTTGGCGCCTTGCTGGAGATGTCAAGAGTGAGCCAGGAATTGATTTCTCAAAAGGTGATTTAGAGTTAAGAAAGATTTCTCATAAAGCTCTTCAAGATATTTCATTTGCTGTTGAGTCCTTTAGATTCAATGTTGTTGTGGCAAGGATTATGGAGCTAGTAAATGCTGCAAGAAAAGCAATTGATTCAGGTGTTGGTCCATCAGATGCTGCAGTAAGAGAAGCTGTTGAAATAGTGGCGATTTCACTCTCCTTAATAGCGCCTTATGCGGCTGAGGAGATGTGGGAGGTATTGGGCCATGAGCCATCAGTTGCTAGAGCGGGATGGCCAAGTGTTGATCCGAAGTTATTAACCCAAGACTCTGTTACCGCTATCTTTCAGATAAACGGCAAAATCAAATCTAGAGTTGAAGTATCACCTGATATTACCGATGAAGCCCTTGAGAAGATGGCTTTAAATGATCCTGCGCTATTGGCTGATCTTGGGGGAGTAAGCCCTAAGAAGGTAATAACCAAGGCTCCAAAGTTTGTTAATGTAGTTTTATAGCGTTAACCACAGCGCCTACTTCGTCTTGGAGGTTTGATGAGGGGGCGATGGGCTATATATTCACTTCTAGGAATATGGGAAGGAAGTGGTGGCAGATTCAATGGCTCTAGCAAACCTCTTACTTATCCATGGCGCAGAGAGCGTTTTAGCAGATCGAGCTCTAGCCGATGCGCTCGGGGCGCGAGGTGATTATGAGAAAACTGTATTGGAAGGTGCTGAATTAGAAGTTGGCAGCTTTGCCTCAGCAATTTCTCCCTCACTCTTTGCTGATAAGCGCGTTGTTGTTTTAAAAGATTTACAGGATTTAATTAGCGAGGTGCAAGAAGAGGTAGAAAATTACCTAACAGAGCTTGATCCCTCACTTCATCTTATTTTTATTCATAAGGGCGGCGTTAAAGGGAAAGCACTTCTTGAAAAAATTAAGAAGTTAAAGCCTGAGATTATTCTCTGTGAGGCGATGAAGAAAGAGAGTGATAAATCAAGCTTTGTTGCCCAGGAATTTGAAAGACAAGGACGCAAGATTTCAGCTGCTGCAATTAGCGCGCTAGTTGATGCCACAGGAAGTGATACCAGAGAGCTAGCAGCGGCTTGTAGTCAGATTGCTTTTGATACTAGCGCTGCCAAAGCAGTAATTGATGAAGAAGATATCGCTCTTTATTATCAGGGAAGAGTTCAAGCAACTGGTTTTGATGTAGCTGATGCCACTTTGGCTGGAGATAGCAAAGCTGCACTGATTTCTTTGAGAAATGCTCTTGATACTGGAGTTGATCCAATAATGATTCTCTCTGCAGTTACCTCTTCAATTAGAGCTCTTGCAAAAGTCTCAGGAGCTCCGCGCGGGGCTAATGCCTTTCAGCTTGCCGGATCTCTTGGCCTTGCTCCCTGGCAGATTGATAAGGCTAGGCGCCAATTAGGAAAGTGGACCCCAGCGCTAATCGCATTCTCGATCGGTGAGTTAGCAAAAGCAGATGTGGCCATTAAAGGAGCTGAGGCCGACCCGCTCTATGCCCTGGAGCGAAGCGTTCTGGCAATTGCCGGCAAAGTAGGGCGAAAATAGGCGGAATTTAGGGAAGCTGAGATTCTCAGTTTGAGTCGAGATAACTCTGGCTGATACCCTGCCGCGTTGTAATTCACTCAAATGGAAGGCTTTAAGTTCGTGGCAAATATCAAGTCCCAGATCAAGAGAATCAAGACCAACGATAAGGCTCGCCTGCGTAATAAGTCAGTGCGCTCCTCATTTAAGACCGCTATCCGTCGCTTCCGTGATTCCCTTACTGCAGGAGATTCAAAGATTGTCGCCACTGAGCTCTCAAATGCCTCTCGCGAACTCGATATCGCAGTATCAAAAGGCGTAATACATGCCAACCAAGCTGCTAATAAGAAGTCAGCTATGGCTAAGTCAGCCCACAAAGCTGGCGTTCGTTAATCCAGCCAACTCTTTCAAACAAAGTAGGCGATAGGCATGCCTGCAATCGACTTAAGTAAAGCGCCGCAGCCTGCTGCAACCAACCCTGAGCAGATTCGTAATTTCTGCATCATCGCCCATATTGATCATGGCAAATCCACTCTGGCAGATCGAATGCTTGGAATAACTGGAGTTGTTGAGGCGCGAAATATGCGAGCCCAATATTTAGATCGCATGGATATTGAACGTGAACGTGGAATTACTATCAAGAGCCAAGCTGTTCGTCTTCCTTGGAGGTCAGGCCTTGATGGCAAGGAATACATATTAAATATGATTGATACTCCAGGCCATGTTGATTTTACCTATGAAGTATCAAGATCTCTTGCAGCATGTGAAGGGGCTATTTTACTAGTTGATTGTGCGCAAGGCATTGAAGCTCAAACACTGGCAAATCTCTATCTTGCGATGGAAAATAACTTAACCGTTATTCCAGTATTAAATAAGATTGATCTGCCCTCTGCTCAGCCGGAAAAGTTTGCAATTGAGTTATCTAAGCTAGTTGGATGTAAACCTGAGGATTGCATGCGCGTCTCTGGAAAATCAGGAATTGGTGTTGAGGAGCTATTAGATCAAATTGTTGCCCAAATCCCAGCTCCAAAAGGAAATCCAGATGGCCCCGCAAGAGCTTTAATCTTCGATTCGGTCTATGACACCTATCGAGGCGTTGTGACATATGTTCGAGTATTTGATGGACATCTCTCACCAAGAGAGCAGATCCAGATGTTTTCAACTGGAGTTAAGCATGAGTTATTAGATATTGGAGTTATCTCACCAGAGCCAGTATCGGGTAAGGGCCTTGGAGTTGGCGAAGTGGGCTATCTAATTACTGGAGTAAAAGATGTCCGCCAATCACGAGTTGGAGACACGGTAACGACTTTCCATAAACCAGCACTTCAAGCCCTCTCTGGCTATAAAGATCCAAAGCCAATGGTTTTCTCAGGCCTGTTTCCAATTGATGGCGATCAATATCCACTACTTCGAGATGCGCTAGATAAGTTGCAGCTAAATGATGCTGCTTTAGTTTATGAACCAGAAAACTCTGCCGCCCTTGGCTTTGGATTTAGATGTGGCTTCCTAGGACTTCTCCATATGGAAATTGTTAGAGAGCGCCTTGAGCGAGAGTTTGATCTAACCCTTATCTCAACTGCCCCGAATGTGGTCTACTCGGTTACAACTGATACCGGGCAAGAGTTAATTGTTACCAATCCAAGCGAATATCCCAATGGAAAAGTAGCTCAGGTCAGAGAGCCAATAGTTAAGGCAACAATTCTCTCTCCAACTGACTTCATTGGAACGATTATGGAGCTTTGTCAGCAGAGAAGAGGGGCCCTAAATGGCATGGATTATCTCTCTGAAGATCGTGTTGAAATTCGCTACACCTTGCCACTTGCCGAAATTGTCTTTGATTTCTTCGATCACTTAAAGTCAAGAACTAAGGGTTATGCCTCACTTGATTATGAACCAATAGGTGAGGCTGAGGGCGATTTAGTAAAAGTTGATATCTTGCTTCAAGGAGAAACTGTTGATGCCTTTAGCTCAATTGTTCACCGCGATAAGGCATATACCTATGGGGTATTGATGACTTCAAAACTTAGAGAGCTAATTCCAAGGCAGCAATTTGAAGTTCCCATTCAGGCAGCTATCGGAGCCAAAATCATTGCCCGCGAAACAATTCGCGCTATCCGTAAAGATGTTTTAGCAAAGTGTTATGGCGGAGATATCTCTCGTAAGCGCAAACTCTTAGAGAAGCAGAAAGAGGGAAAGAAGCGAATGAAGATGGTGGGAAGAGTTGAAGTCCCACAGGAGGCATTCATCGCTGCGCTTTCAACTAATGCTGATGAAGAGAGCGGAAAGGTGAAGAAGTAGCGTGAGCCAGCGGCTCTCCTTCTATATTCACATCCCTTACTGCGCTAAAAGATGCGGTTACTGTGATTTTAATACCTACACCCCAAGTGAGTTAAAGAGCGGAGATTTAGACTCGCTCTCATCTTCCTACATTGATTCAGCGATAAAAGAGATTGAGATGGCCGCTCAAGTAGTTGGATCTGCAACTATCCCCACAATCTTCTTTGGGGGAGGAACGCCATCACTTCTACCGGCGGCGCAATTAGCCAGAGTAATTGAAGCCATTAGAGGCAGATTTACTCTAGATAAAGATATTGAGATAACACTCGAGGCAAATCCTGACTCACTCACGCAAGAATTTCTAGATGAGATTAAAAGCGCTGGGGCAACACGAATTTCCATGGGAATGCAATCTGCAGTTGGCTCAGTGCTAAAAGTTCTAGATCGCACTCATAACCCTGAAAGCGTTGGACGCGCAGTTTCAATGGTTAGAGCCGCTGGTTTTAAACATGTAAGCGTGGATTTAATCTATGGCTCACCTGGTGAAACTATCGATGATTGGCGCAGGAGTTTGGAGTATGCCCTCGCGCTAGATATCGATCACATTAGCGCTTATGCCTTAATCGTTGAGAAGGGCACAAAGCTAGCGGCTCAAATTAATCGCGGCGAACTAACAATGCCTCCAGATGATCAGAGCGCTGATAAGTATTTACTTGCCGATCAACTCTTTGAGGCAGCAGGATTTAATTGGTATGAGTTAAGTAATTGGAGTAAACCTGGCGGGCAATGTCGCCATAACATCGCCTACTGGGATGGTTCATTTTGGTGGGGAGTAGGAGCAGGAGCTCACTCCTACTTAAATGGCAAGCGTTGGTGGAATGTTAAACATCCAAGTTCTTATCAGGAGAAAATCTTGCAAGGCCAGAGCCCAGAGTTAAGCCATGAGATATTGACTCCAGAGAATCTCTCTGATGAATTCATCATGCTACAAATCAGAAGGCGGGAGGGAATTCTGCATAATCACTTGAGCTCTGCACAGATCGCTAAGGCTGAAGAATTTCTTAGCTCTGGTTTTCTAGATAGTGCTAGTTGGCAAGATATGCGATTGGTATTAAGCAGAGATGGGCGCTTGATTGCCGATAAAATCGTGCGCGAGTTAGTCTTGTAGTAACTTTGCCTTATGGCCACTATGCATACCGTTATTACCCTCCTATTAGCCCTGATTTTTCTCATCGCAGGTCTATCAAAAGCAAGTGGCAGCAGCGCTGGACTCTCTGGAACTAGAGATGTGGGTTTTCCAGATGGACTTGCAAGGCTGGTTGGAATATTTGAAACCCTAGCCTCCTCATCCTTGGTTATTGGCTTTGCTCTTGATAACTCAGATTTAAAACTCTATGGATATGTGATGATCTGGTTTGTAATGGCCGGAGCAATATTTTTTCACTTTAGAGCTAATAAGATTCGTACCGGATTTCCTGCGATGTTACTAATTATTTTGGCCACCTTAGGAATTGCTACGCTTTAATGAGAATGAAGGAGAATCGCTAGGAGATGGAGAGTAGGCAGCTTGAAATTTTAAGAGCCATCGTTGAGGAGTATGTGGCTACAGAGGAGCCAGTCGGCTCTAAAATAATTTCAGAAAAGAGCGCTCTAGGAATTTCTTCTGCAACTATTCGAAATGAGATGTCGATTCTTGAAAGCGCAGGGTTAATTACTCAACCACATACCAGCGCTGGAAGAATTCCAACCGATAAGGGATACCGTTTGTTTGTAGATAAAATTGCAACAGTTAAACCGCTATCAAGCGCAGAGCGTCGAGCTATCGAAACATTTCTAGAGGGTGCTAATGATCTAGATGACATTGTGATGAGAACAGTGCGCCTCCTGGCGCAGGTGACAAAGCAGGTGGCAGTTGTTCAATACCCACTGCTTACCAAATCTCGAGTAAGGCATATTGAATTGGTGCTCCTAACTCCATCTCGCTTGATGCTTGTGCTAATTACTACAACTGGCCGAGTTGAGCAGCGAGTACTTGAGCTTCCCTATGAGTTAAGTGATCCTCTCCTGGCAGATCTGCGACAGAGATTAAATGCCGCAGTCGTTGGCAAAGCAATGTCAGATGTTGGCCAGGACCTTGAGGCTATCTTGGCCCACTTTGGTAAGAATGAGAGAACTTCAACTGCTCTGATAATTTCAAACTTGATAGAGATGGCTATTGAAAGACCTGAGGAGAAAGTTGTCTTGGCAGGCGCAGCAAACTTAGCCAGATCAAATAGTGAGTCATCGGCAGAGATTCATGGAGTATTAGAGGCGCTAGAGGAGCAAGTAGTTTTACTAAGACTTCTTAGTGATGCTGGAGATACGATGAGAGTTCGAATAGGAACTGAGCAGTCAGAGAGTGGATTACAGCGCACCAGCTTGGTTTCAATGGGTTATGGAATAGATGGCAATTCACTTGGCGCCCTTGGAATCATTGGTCCAACAAGAATGGATTACTCATCTTCAATGTCTGCAGTCAACGCAGTTGCTAGATATGTTGGTAGATTTTTGATGGATAGTCAGTAATGAGTGATCTATATAAAGCTCTAGGCGTTGAGAGAAATGCCTCACAAGACGAGATAAAGAAGAGCTATCGCAAATTAGCTCGCGAACTTCATCCTGATGTTAATCCAGATCCTAAAGTGCAAGATCGCTTTAAAGAGATTACCGCTGCCTATGAAATATTAAGTGATCCTGAAAAACGAAGTAATTATGATCGTGGTGGAGATAATTTTGCTGGCTTTGGCGGCGGCTTTGGGGGCTTTAGCGACATTATGGATGCCTTCTTTGGCGGCGGCGGAAATCCAAGAGGGCCAAGAGCTAGAACTCGTCAGGGGCAAGATGCCTTGATTCGAACCACAATAACTCTGGCTGAGGCATGTTTTGGAACCGAACGTGAGATTGGAGTTGAAACGGCGATTATCTGTACTAAATGTGGTGGAGATGGCTGCGCGCCAGGAACAACACCGAGCACATGTGACATTTGCAGGGGACGGGGCGAGATTCAACAAGTTACTAGATCATTTATCGGTCAAGTTATGACATCAAGGCCATGTGGAACTTGCCAAGGTTTTGGAACTGTAATCCCGCAGGCCTGCACCGAATGTTCTGGAGATGGTCGAGTAAGGGCGCGTAGAAGCGTTTCAGTGAAAATTCCAGCTGGAGTTGAGACTGGAAATCGCATGCAACTCTCTGGTCAGGGCGAGGTTGGCGCAGGAGGAGGGCCTGCAGGAGATTTATATGTAGAGATGATTGTTGAAGAACATGAGTATTTACTTCGCGATGGCGATAACTTACATATCGCAGTCTCAGTTCCAATGACATCAGCAGCCCTTGGAAGTGAGATGGTTATTGAAACTCTAGATGGTGAAATTAATATCGAGATAAAGCCTGGAACTCAAAGCGGTGATGTGATTGCAGTAAAAGCAAAGGGTATGACCAAGTTGCGCGGCGGTGGCAGGGGAGATCTCTATGCCCATGTAAGCGTTGAAGTTCCTAGTAAGTTATCTAAAAAAGAGAGTGACCTATTAAAGGAATTTGCCAAATTGCGTAGTGAAGATAAGAGTTCAAATAAGATGAAATCAAATAAGGAAGATGGTCAGGGTAGCGCTGGCTTCTTTGGTAAGTTCAAAGAGGCATTTAGAAACTAATGCTTCCAGTATTTATAGTTGATGAGCTACCAGATAAAGGTGAGCTATTTGTTTCAGGCGATGAAGCCCACCATGCGATAAATGTAACAAGGATAAAAGTCAATGAGATTATTGCTTTAACCGATGGCAAGGGGCGCAGAGTCAGCGTTGAAGTTACTTCAATTACCAAGAGATCCTTCTCTGCAAAGGTATTAACGGTTCAAGACTTTCCTGCCTCTAAAATTTGGCTCACTGTTATGCAGGCCTTAACTAAAGGCGATAGAGCGCGAGAAACAGTTGAGTTATTAACAGAGGCTGGAGTTGATGAGATTATTCCTTGGAGCGCCAATCGCTCCATTGGGCAATTTAAAGATGAGCAAGACTCGCTAGATAAGTGGCGGAGTTGGGCAAGGGAATCTACTAAGCAATCAAGGAGAGCATGGTTTCCAGAGATCGCAACACTGCAAAACGGTATTAACGCAAGTGAAGTCTTATCAAGTTTTGATTTAACACTTCTCTTTCACGAATCTGATGGTGGAAAGTTATCGGATCTGTTATCTAAAGCTCAGATAGATAAGCAAATAACTAGAGTCCTTTTAATAATTGGGCCTGAAGGTGGAATTAGCGATGAAGAGGCTAGAGCCTTTTTAGAGCGAGGAGCTCTCTCGGTGGCAATGGGACTTCCAATCTTTCGCTCAGCTCACGCGGGAGCAGCAGCTCTTGCTGCAGTTCAAACTGGTCTTGGAATCTGGTAGAGATAACCCATGAAATGTCTCTTTTGCGCAATAGTTAGTGGCGAGATTCCTGCCGACATAGTTAGGCAGAGCGATAATGTTTTAGCATTTAATGACATTAATCCTGTGGCGCCAACTCATGTATTAATTATTCCAAAGATTCACTCTGAGAATGCAGCTGAGTTAACCCGTACAAATCCAGCAGTTCTAATTGAGTGCTTTGAGATGGCTGCAAGTATTGCCAAAGAACGTGAGTTAAATGGCTATCGAACCGTCTTTAATACCGGCGTCGATGGCGGCCAAAGCGTTTTTCACGCTCACCTGCATCTTCTCGGTGGTCGTGCGCTGAGCTGGCCCCCTGGATAGTATTGGCGTAATGGATCGAATCACTCTAACGCTACCTAGCGATATCTCCAGCGTTTCAATAACTGGGCCAAATGATTCCTACATCAAAGCAATTGAGAGCGCATTTCATGATGTGGCAATTACGGTTAGAGGAAATGAAGTCATTCTTCGTGGAAGTACTCAAGGATGCGAGCGGGTAAAGCAGCTGATTCAGAGTTTCCTAACCGTTATCCGAACAGGACAGCCTTTAAGTGATGACGCTGTTAGACGCTCAATAGCGATGATTAATGATGGAAGCTCTCCTGCTGAAGTATTGACGTTAAATATATTAAGTAATCGCGGCAAGACAATTAGACCTAAGACTTCAAATCAGAAGCGCTATGTAGATGCGATAGATAAAAACACTGTCACCTTTGGAATTGGACCTGCGGGAACTGGTAAGACTTATCTTGCAATGGCAAAGGCTGTCCAATCTCTTCAAGCTAAACAGGTAAATAGAATTATTCTTACCCGTCCTGCAGTTGAAGCTGGAGAGAGACTTGGTTTCTTGCCAGGAACTCTCCATGAAAAAATTGATCCCTATCTTCGCCCGCTCTTTGATGCCCTCCATGACATGCTAGATCCTGAGGCAATTCCTCGTTTAATGTCAGCAGGAACTATTGAAGTTGCTCCTCTTGCATATATGAGAGGTCGAACTCTTAATGACTCATTTATCATCTTGGATGAAGCTCAGAACACCTCTCCTGAGCAGATGAAGATGTTTTTAACCAGACTGGGATTCTCATCAAAGATGGTTATCACTGGAGATATCACTCAGATAGATCTTCCAACTCATCAAGATTCAGGGCTGAAGATTGTGCGAAATATTTTAGAGGGAATTGATGATATTTCCTTTATGGATCTAACTTCAGAGGATGTAGTCAGACATAGATTGGTCAGCGAGATTGTTGATGCCTATGGTCGCTTTGATAGTTTAGTAGCTGGAGATAGAGCTGATAGACGAGATAATAAACCAAGGTCTTTAAGGAGTGATCGCTAACTTACTTAAACCCTTAGGTAAAGTGCGAAATGAATATAGAACTTACTAATTTAACTGATTCCAAATGTGATTTAGAGCGCCTTAAATCACTGGCTCACTTCACTATTTTAGCTCAAGGGGTTCATCCTGATTCAGAGTTAAACATCTCCTTGCTTGATGAAGAAGAGATGAGCGCGCTTCACCTGCGCTGGATGGAGGAGGAGGGACCAACTGATGTTCTGGCATTTCCTATGGATGAAGTAAAACCAAATTCAGCTTCCCTTGGCCCTGCAATACTGGGAGATATCGCTCTCTGCCCAACTTATGCCAATAAGAATGCGCTTAAGGTTAATTCCAGCCTCCAAGATGAATTAGAATTACTGATAGTCCATGGAGTTCTCCATCTTTTAGGATATGACCACCTTGAAGCAGATCAGAAAGAAGTGATGTTTACCCTGCAGGATAGATATCTAATTGAATGGAGAGCTAAACGGTGAGCCTTACTGAAGTTCTATCAGTAGTTGCCCTCTTACTCTTTGCCGGATTTTTAGCTGGCTCTGAATCTGCAATTAACTCGATCTCTCGAGTATTTGTCGAAGAGCTAGAGGTAAAGTCATCTAAATCAGCTGCTTGGGTGGCAAGGGTTGTAAAAGAACCTGCCCGCTATCTAAATGTGATTTTATTTGTAAGAAAAGCATCTGAATTAACAGCAACAGTTATCGTTGCTCAAGCTTTCATTGTTCTATTTGAACCAATTGCTCTAGCGATGTTTATCGCCGTATTTACCATGGTTGTGCTCTCATATGTTGTTGTGGGAGTGGGGCCAAGAACCTTGGCAAAACAAAATGCTGGTCGCTGGATTATTCCGGCCTGCGTGGTTGCGGTGGTAATGTCTAAAATCTTAGGTCCATTAACTGCGCTATTGATTGCTATTGGAAATGCGATAACCCCAGGAAAAGGATTTAAGACTGGCCCATTTGCCAATGAGGCAGAGCTACGTGATCTAGTGGATCAAGCACATGAACGGGGATTAGTTGAAGAGTCAGAGCACGAGATGATCCACTCGGTCTTTGAATTGGGCGATACCTTAGTTAGAGAGCTAATGGTTCCAAGAACAGAGATGGTCTGGATTGAAGGAAACAAGAACTTAAGACAGGGCCTTTCCTTAGCTCTTCGCTCTGGTTTCACCAGAATTCCAGTCATTGGCGAGAATCTAGATGAGATCCTTGGCATCGCCTATGTAAAAGATTTAGCGAGAAGGACTCATGAATATCGCGAGGCTGAGTTAACTGAGTTAGTTAGCCAGCACATTAGAGGAGCAACATTTGTTCCAGAGACTAAGACTGCATCAGAGCTATTAAAGGAGATGCAGCGAGATCAGATACACCTAGCAGTAGTAGTTGATGAATATGGTGGAACTGCTGGTCTTATTACCATTGAAGATATCTTGGAAGAAATCGTTGGAGAGATTGCTGATGAATATGATGATGATGTTGAGGAATTTGAATGGGTAAGTACTACTCAAGTTAGAGTTTCGGCAAGACTTCATCTAGAGGACTTAGCAGATAAACTTGAATTTGAATTAAGCGAAGATGAGAAAGAAGATGTAGACACAATTGGTGGATATGTAGCTAAAAGCCTAGGAAGAGTTCCTATCCCTGGAAGCACACTTACGCTAAAAGGTTGGGTTGTCACTGCCGAGCGTCCAATTGGAAGAAGACATCGAATCGCAACATTTCTAGTCGAGCGCCCAGCTGATCTACTTCCCAACAAAGAGGTTTAGAGTTGGCTAATGCGCATTGTTAGATTCTCTCCTCCTGCCGGATCAAAGTTAGGTAGCGATCCCCATTTTGGTCTCTTGGAAGATGATATGAGCATTACTGCAATCGCTAGCGATCCACTCTATGCCGGGATCTTTAAGCAAGAGGAAGTCTTTGCACTTAATGAAGTCAAGCTCCTTGCCCCAGTAATACCAAGAAGCAAAGTGGTCTGTGTTGGAAAAAACTATGCCGATCATGCAGCTGAGATGGGCGGGGAAGTGCCAGAGGAGCCAATAATTTTTATTAAACCAAATACTTCAGTAATTGGCCCAGAGGATTTGATTCAATGGCCAGATACAAGTGAGCGAATAGATCATGAGGCAGAGTTGGCAGTTGTTATCTCCAAGATATGTAAGGAAGTGCCAAGAGAAAAGGTAAAGGATGTGATCTTTGGCTACACCCTTGCCAATGATGTAACTGCTAGAGATCTGCAGAAGAAAGATGGTCAGTGGAGTAGAGCAAAGGGCTTTGATACCTTCTGCCCGCTTGGACCTTGGATTGATACAGAATTTATCCCTGGCGATCAGTTAATTACAGCTCATGTTGATGGCGAGCTGAAACAGAGCGCAAAGCTCTCCGATATGGTCTTTGATGTGCCATTTATTATCGAGTTTGTTACCAAAGTGATGACGCTACTTCCAGGCGATGTAATTCTTACCGGAACTCCATCAGGAATTGGTCCGATGAATCCATCAGGTGAGGTAAGCATCTCTATTGAAGGTCTTGGCACGCTAAGAAATAAGGTAAGTAGCCGTGGCTAATTCATCGACTCGCGAGGTAAGAACACGCTTTGCTCCATCTCCCACAGGAGATCTTCATGTAGGAAATATTAGAACTGCGCTATTTGCATGGGCCTATGCCAGGCATTGCTCCGGAAAATTGATATTTCGCGTTGAAGATACAGATCGCGAGAGAGTTACTGATGAATATATTGCTCGCGCTATCGAGACCCTTAAGTGGCTAGGAATCAATTGGGATGAGGGCCCTGAAGTTGGGGGAGAACATGGTCCATATCTGCAATCCCAGAGACTAGATACTTACAAACATTGGGCCGATATTTTCATTAAAAATGGCGATGCATACCATTGCTACTGCTCAACTGAGGAGCTAGAGAAGAGACGCGATAAACAGAGGGAGTTAAATCAAGCTCCAGGTTATGACGGTAAATGTCGCGAGCTAACAAGTGGTGAAATCGAAGCATTTATTAGCCAAGGTAGAGCTCCAGTAGTTCGCATGCGGATGCCAGATGGAGAAACTACCTTTAACGATTTAATCAGAGGTGAAGTTAGCTTTGAACATAAGTATGTTCCAGACTTTGTTTTGATGCGAGCTGATGGTTCTCCGCTTTATACCTTAGCTGTCGCAGTTGATGATGTCTTGATGAAGGTTACCCATGTACTTAGAGGAGAGGATCTACTCTCATCAACTCCAAGGCAGATTCGGGTCTATCAAGCGATGGGAGTTGCAGTAGAGGATTTTCCACTCTTTGCTCACCTTCCATTTGTTATGGGCCAAGATAATGCCAAGCTATCAAAGCGTAATGGCGAGGTTTCCATTGCTTGGTATCGAGAGTCAGGATTCTTGCCTGAGGCAATATGTAATTACCTAGCACTTCTTGGTTGGTCACCCGGTGATGATCGTGAAGATGTCTCGATGAGTGAGTTAGTAGAACTATTTGTATTGGAGCGAGTTAATAGTTCGCCAGCTAGATTTGATATGAAAAAGCTTGAAGCAATAAATGGCGAGAAGATTAGAAACTTGACCCTCGATGACTTCTTATCAAGGGCGCTGCCTTTCCTACTTAAAGATGGGGTGGTCAGCGGCAAAGATGAGGAGCTAAAAGTTCTTCGTCAAGCACTTCCTATTATTCAAGAGCGTATTGCAAGAATGAATGAAGTTAGCGCAATGCTCAAATTCTTATTTACAGATGAGATCTCCTTCGATCAAGAAGCTAGCGCAGCCCTATCAAATGAGCAGGCAAAGGCTGTAATTGCTAAGTCTTTAGAGGTTTTGCAGGGAGTAGATGATTGGAGCCATGGCGCTATTGAGGCGAAATTACGTGAAGCCTTAATTGATCAGATGGCACTTAAGCCGCGCCTTGCCTTCTCGCCAGTTCGAATCGCAGTCACCGGAAGCCACATCTCTCCGCCGCTTTTTGAATCAATGGAGCTGCTAGGAAAGCAGCGCTGTATTAGCCGTCTAAATGCGGCAGTTTCATAGAGCTGAATTTTCAAGGTATTCTTAAGCCCCTCTTATAAGAGAAGTTGAGTAAATGAATTTGCTTAACATTTCTAGTGGGAGTAACTGCTTTGGGGTATGGGGTAATTGGCAGCCCAGCTGATTCTGGTTCAGCTTGTCTAGGTTCGAGTCCTGGTACCCCAGCGGAGATAAAAAAAACTCAATAGTACTTTTTAAGATAAGGATTAAATCTGGCTCCGTCGTCTAGTGGCCCAGGACTCTGGCTTCTCAAGCCAGCTACGGGGGTTCGAATCCCCTCGGAGCTACCAGGTATTAATTCTTCTTTGAAATATATTCACTAAGGCGATCTGCAGTTGCAACTAAAGCTGCAGCATGGATTCGCCCTGGTTGTCTTCCAAGTCTCTCAATTGGACCACTAATACTTACCGCAGCAATAACTCGATTATTTGGACCTCGTACTGGTGCAGATATTGAGGCCACCCCTGCCTCTCTCTCGCCAACGCTCTGCGCCCATCCACGTCTTCGCACCGCAGCAAGAGCTGCAGCATTAAATCTTGCTCCAGTTAATCCGCGATGTAATTTCTCTGCATCTTCCCAAGCAAGAAGTATTTGAGCCGCAGAACCAGCGCTCATAGTTAGAGCGGCGCCAATTGGAACTGAATCTCGAAGTCCTGATAAACGCTCAGCTGCTGCAACGCAGATTCGCATTTCACCTTGGCGGCGATAGAGCTGAGCGCTCTCACCTGTCGCATCGCGAAGAGCGATAAGCGCTGGATTTGCTGCGGCAAGTAAGCGATCCTCACCTGCTGAGGCTGCAAGCTCTCCCGCTCTTACTCCAAGGACAAAGCGCCCGGTTAAATCGCGTGATATCAGGCGGTGATGTTCTAAAGCCACCGCTAGGCGATGAGCCGTTGGGCGTGAGATTTTGGTAGCGGCAACAAGCTCGCTTAAGGAGTGGGGACCAGATTCAAGAACAGAGAGGATCTTTACCGCTTTATCTAAGACGCCAACTCCGCTATTCTTTTTGTCCATAATCCAATATTGCCATCTCATCATTTGAGAAGCAAGTAGTAAGGGAGCTGGAAGAAACAAGCATGGCTAAGACACTGGCAGAAAAAGTCTGGGATGACCATCTAGTAAGAAGCGCTAGCGGGGAGCCAGATTTACTCTATATCGATCTTCATTTAATTCATGAAGTAACAAGCCCGCAAGCCTTTGATGGTCTCCGCCTTGCAAATAGAGCAGTTAGAAGGCCTGATTTAACGATAGCTACTGAAGATCATAATGTGCCGACTCTTAATATCGATAAGCCAATTGCCGATCCAGTTTCAAGGCTGCAAGTTGATACCTTACGTAAGAATTGCCAGGAATTTGGCATAAGACTTCACTCACTTGGAGATGTCGAGCAGGGAATTGTCCATGTTGTTGGACCGCAATTAGGTCTAACTCAACCTGGAATGACAATAGTCTGCGGCGATTCTCATACCTCAACCCATGGCGCTTTTGGCGCTCTTGCTTTTGGAATTGGAACTAGTGAAGTTGAGCATGTTCTTGCTACTCAGACTCTTCCATTAACTAGGCCAAAGACGATGGCGATTAATGTTGAGGGAAGCCTAAAACCTGGAGTAACTAGCAAAGACATAATTCTTGCCATCATTGCCAAAATAGGAACTGGCGGCGGACAGGGATACATTCTTGAATATCGTGGAAGTGCGATAAGAGCGCTCTCTATGGAGGCTCGAATGACAATTTGTAATATGTCGATTGAGGCTGGCGCGAGAGCAGGACTTATCGCCGCTGATGAAACTACCTTTGCTTATCTAAAAGATCGTCCGCATGCACCAAAGGGTGAGGATTGGGAAAAGGCACTTTCCTATTGGAGCGAGCTAAAAAGTGATAGCGATGCTAAATTTGATAAAGAGATAACCCTTGATGCAGATCAACTATCGCCATTTGTCACTTGGGGAACTAATCCGGGACAGGGAATAGCCCTCGATGGCGTAATTCCAAGTCCGCAAGATTTCACAGATCCAGAAGAGGTAAGCGCAGCTGAGCGCGCTCTGGTCTATATGGATCTTAAAGCTGGAACTCCGATGAAAAAGATAAAGATTGATACTGTTTTTCTCGGCTCCTGCACCAATGGCCGAATTGAAGATCTAAGAGCAGCGGCAGAAATTATCAAGGGAAAGAAAGTCGCCTCCAATATTCGAATGATGGTTGTTCCTGGCTCTGCTCGGGTGAGACTGCAGGCAGAGGCAGAAGGTTTAGATAAGCTCTTTTTAGAAGCTGGGGCAGAGTGGCGAAGCGCAGGATGTTCGATGTGCCTTGGAATGAACCCTGATCAATTAGCTCCAGGGGAGAGATCAGCTTCGACGAGTAATAGAAATTTTGAAGGAAGACAAGGAAAAGGTGGAAGAACCCACCTAGTTAGCCCCTTAGTTGCTGCTGCCACAGCGATTCGCGGAACCCTCTCATCGCCGGCAGATTTATAAGGGAGATAACAATGGAAAAGTTTATTTCTCATACCGGCTCTGCTCTTCCGCTAAAGAGGAGCAATGTTGATACCGATCAGATAATTCCTGCGGTCTATCTAAAACGAGTCACTCGCTCAGGCTTTGAAGATGGTCTATTTGCTGCTTGGAGAAGTGATCCTGAATTTGTATTAAATAAGCCGGAATACAGTAAGGCTAGTATTTTGGTAGCTGGAGCTGATTTTGGCACTGGATCTTCAAGAGAGCATGCCGTCTGGGCGCTTCAGAACTATGGATTTAAAGTAGTTATCTCATCTCGCTTTGCCGATATCTTCCGCGGAAATTCACTAAAAGCAGGTCTATTGACGGTAATTCTTGGCCAGAGCGATGTTGAAGCTCTCTGGAGCGCTATCGAAGAAGAGCCATCACTTGAGATAAAGGTAGATCTTGATACCCGTTTAGTTTCCTATAAAAATCAAGCAATTTCCTTTGATTTAGATGATTACACGCGTTGGCGCCTGATGGAGGGCCTTGATGACATCGGTTTAACGCTTCGAAAAATTGATGAAGTTGAGAATTTTGAAGAAAAACGCGCCAAATACAAGCCAAAAACACTTCCGGTCTTGTCATAAGTAGCGCTTTTGCGCGACTCTCAACCTTGAATTGAGAGTTTTTTACACATAAAAATTGCGTTTTTTGATAGTTGATGGCAATTAATTTATTGCGACACACCGCCTGTGATGCGCGAAAACCTTGATTTTCTTGCGTAAATTAATCAACAGGTTAAGCAAACGCTTAACTTCACGCGTAAATAAGGGGATTAAATGAACAAGACCCAGTTCATTGCTTCGTTGGCTCCTCACTTCAACGGAAGCAAGAAAGAGTCGGCACACGCTGTTGAAATCGTCTTCGATTCAATCGTGCGCAACATTCACAGAGGCGAAGATGTAACAATCAACGACTTTGGTAAGTTTAAGAAAGTTGATCGCAAGGCTCGTAAGGGACGCAATCCTTTCACCGGCGAAACGATCCAAATTAAGGCAAGTAAGAAAGTTCGCTTCCTTCCTGCAAAGGCTCTCAAGGAGATTGTTGCTGGAGCTCGTAAATTAGCGCCAGCTCCAAAGCCAGCTCCAGTAGTAAAGCCAGTGGCTAAGAAAGCAGTAAAGAAAGCTGCCAAGAAGGTTGCTAAGAAGAAGGTAGCAAAGAAGAAGGGCAAGAGGAGATAAGTATCTTTTCTGATAAAGGCCACGCCTAAGGGTGTGGCCTTTATTTTTTTCTCTTCTAGGCTATGGCCATGAGCGTCGTGCGGCCTGAGATTTCTTATCTTCCGCCTCAAGGAGATCCGCTAGGGGTTAATCCCTGGTTTCGTTTTGGGGCATCAGTTATAAGGCCAATCCTCAACTCGATAATCAAGAAAGATTGGAAAGGCACCCAGCACCTGCCAAAGAGTGGGGCAGCGATAGTTGTTTGTAACCATCTCTCATATGTAGATCCACTTACCTTCACTCACTTTCTCTATAACAATGGTCGGGCCCCGAGATACCTCGGAAAAGAATCAGTCTTTCGCATTCCCATTATTGGCAGAGTTATTAGAGGAGCAGGACAGATTCCAGTAAGTCGTGAATCCAAGGATGCGGTTAAAGGTTTAGAGCATGCAATTGCAGTATTAAAGGCAGGACACCTACTTGGCGTTTATCCTGAAGGAACGCTAACTCGCGATGAGAATTTATGGCCAATGAAGGCAAAGACCGGAGTTGCTCGCCTTGCTCTTATTACTGGCGCTCCCGTTATTCCCTGCGCATCTTGGGGGCCAGAGAAAGTTTTGCCGCCATATAGTAAAAAGTTAAGACTCTTTCCTAGAAGTAAAGTTTCGATTCTTATGGGGCCTGCAGTTGATCTATCTACCTGGCAGGGAAAGAGTGATGATTTAGAGGCGGTAGAGCAAGCGGCAGAGCACATCATGGATCGGATAACTGAACTACTTGAAATATTAAGAGGGCAGAAAGCTCCTGCAATTCGCTTTGATCCTAAGAGTTCTGATCTTCCAAGAATTGGCAATTTCAAGAAGGCAAAGAGAGCAAAGAGCTAGTGAAGGTTGCAGTTCTTGGTTCTGGCCAATGGGGAAGCACATTGGCTCAAGTTCTTATCGATGCTGGAAACGAAGTAATTATCTGGGGGAGAAATAAAGAAGTAATAGATGAGATCAATGCTAAACATAGTAATAGCTCTGCTCTCTTTGAACACCTCTTGCCAGATGCTTTATCTGCAACATGCGATATAGAAAGAGCGCTAGATGGCGCCGAACTCATAGTTCTAGCCATTCCCTCACAATCTTTGAGAGAGAATTTACTGCGTTGGAAAGGCTTAATTTCTAGCGATATAGCAATAGTTTCAACCCTTAAGGGTATTGAGATCTCCACCCAACTTCGTATGAGTGAGGTCATTAGCCAGGTCCTTGGTCGAGATAGCTCAATGATTTCAGTATTAACTGGGCCCAATCTGGCTCGCGAAGTGATTTTAAGACAGCCGGCAGGAGCAGTTGCTGCTTCAACTAATCAAGACTTAGCAGATTTAACGGCGAAAGCATTTAGCGCGCCATACTTTCGCGTCTATACCTCCAATGATGTTATTGGCTGTGAATTAGCAAGCGCTGCTAAAAATGTGATTGCAATTGCAGTTGGTATGTCAATTGGAATGGGTTTTGGAGAAAATACTCAAGCACTTGTTATCACTAGAGGGCTAAATGAACTAACTAGGTTAGCAATTGCTAGAGGAGCTGCGCCATTAACTTTTGTTGGACTTGCTGGCGTTGGCGATCTCTTAGCCACATGTGGATCACCGCTCTCACGTAATCGCACATTCGGAGAAGCTTTAGGAAGAAGTGGTTCAGTTGAGCAAGCCCAGAGAGCGATCTCATCAACTGCCGAGGGGTTAACTACAGCCCAGGCTCTAGTTGAACTTGCTCATCTAGTCGGAGTTGAAGCCCCGATTATGGAGGCTGTCTGTGATGTGGTTACAAGTAAGATTAGCCCGCAGCAGGCATTTCTTAACTTAATGAAGATTCAAACCGGAGCGGAGATTGATCACGTATGAAGAAAATACGCGTTGCAATAATCGCAGGCGGGCGAAGTAGTGAGCATCCCATCTCTTGTATCTCTGCAAGTGGAGTATTAGCTGCAATTGATAGGTCAAAGTTTGAACCAATACTTTTTGGTATCACCCAGAGTGGTACTTGGATAGATATGCGCCAGAGTGACTTTGAAAGAGGAAGTGATGGACTTTCCTATGTGCCAGAGGGTGGTGAGCAGTTAATTGTTGATATTCATGGAATTAAAGATAGTAAGGGCAGTGATTTAGGAATTGATATTGCCTTTCCACTTCTACATGGAGCATATGGCGAGGATGGAACGATTCAGGGGTTATTTGAGATGGCAGGCATTGCCTATGTTGGCTCAGGAGTTTTAGCCTCAGCAGTTGCTATGGATAAGAGTTTTGCCAAACCAATTTATGCAGACTTTGGCCTAAAAGTTGCCGATGGAATTACGGTACATCGAGATAATTGGAATAAGTCTAAAGATCTCGAGATTGCAAAGATTAGAGCCCTAGGTTTTCCTATCTTTATAAAGCCTGCTAGAAGTGGTTCCAGTAGAGGAACTTCAAAAGTGAAAGATGAATCGGCAATAAGTGCAGCGCTTGATGATGCTTTTAATTATGATCCAAGAGTTTTAGTTGAAGCAGCTGTGGTAGGCCGTGAGATTGAGTGCGCAGTGCTTGAGATAGATTCAGTTGCAACAGCTTCAGTTTTAGGTGAGGTAAGAGTTCATCCACCTCATGAGTTCTATGACTTTGAAGCCAAATACCTTGATGGTTCAACTACCTTTGATATTCCAGCAAATCTTGCAGAGCCAATTGCTAGCGCGATTAGCCAAGCAGCTATTACCGCTTTTGAAGCACTCGGTTGTGAGGGGCTTGCTAGAGTTGATTTCTTTTTAAGTGAAGATAATCAGATTATTATCAATGAGCTAAATACAATGCCAGGCTTTACTCCAACTTCAGTTTTTCCAGCGCTCTGGGAGAAAACGGGCAGGAGCTATAGCCAGATAATCACAATCTTGCTTGATAGCGCTTTGAGTAGGCAGCGAAACGTAATTCGCTAGGAAGTAATTTAAAGTATTGCAACCGGGCAGGTTAGAGTTCTTGTGATTCCAGGAACTGCTTGAACTTTTGCAAGAATGCTTCTTCCCAGATCTTCCATACTTGATGCTTCAGCCCTCATGATCACGTCATAAGGACCTGTGACGCTCTCGGCAATAGTTACTCCAGCTATGGCATTAACCGCCTTAGTAACGCTGGCAGCCTTGCCTACTTCACTCTGAATCAAGATATATGCCTGGATCGACATCGTTAACCATCCTTTAAAAGACGAGATAAGCCTGAGTCGCCCCGTTGGACGCTGCACTCTTAATCTCTCACTTGTTATGTGGTGAGAGGTTAGCGCATCTAGGCTAGCCTGCGTAAGTATCAATTCTTAAGGGAGTGGGCCTTGCGCGAAGATGAAGTATTAAAGAATGTGCGCGCCATCTTTGATTATGGCCAGAGCGATTCAGCTCTGATCGTTGGAAATGGCGATGATGGCGCAGTTCTTAGCGCGCGAAGCGAGCTAACCGTTCTTGCTAGCGATATGGCAGTTGAGGGAATTCACTTTAACTTTGCTTGGAGTAGCGCTATGCAAGTTGGTCGAAAAGTTAGCGCAGCAAACTTGGCAGATATCTGCGCTATGGGCGCCTGGCCGGAATATTTATTAGTAGCTCTAGCATTTCCTGCCAGATTTGCAGATCAGGTGATTGAGTTAGCCGAAGGCATTAAGGCTGAGTGTCAGAAATTAGGCGTAAAAGTAATTGGCGGAGATTTAAGTAGAGCAAATGAAGTTGTCATTTCGATTAGCGCTGTTGGAAGAGTTAAGCGGCCGATACTTCGAAGCGGCGCAAAAGTTGGAGAGAAGCTCTTTATCTCAAGTCTTCCAGGATTTTCAGCAGCCGGTCTTTCGCTGCTAAAGAGTTCTAGTGATAATCAGAGCGCTGCTGCTAATAGGGCTCGCTTGGCTCATCTAGCACCTGATTTAGAATACGATAAATATCGAAAGAGTTATGAGCACTTATCATCTGCAATCGATACTAGTGATGGTCTTGTGCTTGATGCATCGCGCATCGCTGCAGCAAGTGGAGTTGGAATAGATATAAGGGTTGAGCAGCTAATTGATTCTCCAGAATTTAGCGAACTAGAAAGCGCGAGCGGGTCTCGAGAGAGCGCCCTTGAAAATGCTTTATATGGCGGAGAGGATCATTTACTTCTTGGAAGTAGCCAGGGGCAAGACTTCGGATTTCTTGAGATAGGACAGGTAATAAAAGGTGAAGGGCTTTATCTAGATGGAGTTAGAGCTGATATCAACCGGGGATACCAACATAGTTGGTAGGAGAGCTTAATTAGCGGAGAACTTTGCCAGCCTTAAGGCAGGAGGTGCAGACGTTCTTACGCTTGGAATATCCATTAATTAACGTGCGAACTCTTTGAATATTTGGATTCCAACGGCGGCGAGTACGGCGCTTTGAGTGAGAGACATTGTTACCAAAGCTTGGTCCCTTGCCACAGATATCGCATACAGCTGCCACGTTACTACTCCTTGGATTTGCCCTTGTTAGAGCTTGGTTACTTGCGGGCGCAAGATTAGCCGCAAAGGCGCCTCTTTCGCCAATTACGCCCCAATTTATGCGAGAAATTTCCCTACTTGGCGAGCAAAGTAGGCCTAAGGCTTATCACCTCCACCTGAGAGAATGAAGCATGGCAAGTCTGGATTCATCACTGCTTTCAATACTTGGCGATAGAACAGCAGAGGTCTTAGATGAGAATTTAGGCCTTAAAACAATTTCAGATCTCCTGCGTCACTATCCCAGGAGATATGTAATTCGCGGCGAACTTACCGATATCGAGAGCTTGATTGAAGGCGAGGAGGTAACAATCTTTGCCAAGGTGGAAAGTAGTAAGGTCAAGAGAATTCCAGGCAGAAAGAGTGCAATTCTTGAAACTGTAGTAACTGATGGACGAGCAAAATTAACGCTAACTTTCTTTAATCAAGCCTGGCGCGAGAAAGAACTGCGCCCAGGAAGACAGGGTTTATTTGCGGGAAAAGTTGGATTGTTTAAAGGAAAGCGTCAGCTAGCTCATCCGGATTACTTACTAATTCCTGAAGGCGATGATGTAGATCAGGCAATTGGTGATTTTGCAGGAAAGTTTCTCCCAGTTTATCCAGCAACAGCAAAGATGCCCTCATGGAAAATTGCTAAATGTGTTCGTTTAGCACTTGATGCGCTAGATGAAATCACAGAGTATCTTCCTGAAGAGTTGCTCTCAGAATTTAATTATCCAAAGATTTCCGAGGCCTTTAGACAGGTTCATCAGCCAGATAGCGCTGAGAGCGCAGAGCTGGCACGCCAGCGCTTAACCTTTGATGAGGCGCTATTAATGCAGTTATTTTTGGTCTTAAGAAGATATGAAGTAAGAGCGGCAAAGACAACTTCGCGCGCGCCAATAAAGGATGGAGTATTAGCAGCTTTTGATAAGCGACTTCCCTTTGAACTAACTGCAGGACAGAGGCAAGTTTGGAGCGAGATAGTTAAGGATCTCTCTAGCGATCATCCGATGTATCGACTCTTGCAAGGAGATGTAGGTTCTGGAAAAACAATTATTGCGCTACGCGCGATGCTCTCTGTGGTGGACTCAGGTGGTCAGGCAGCTCTTCTTGCGCCAACTGAAGTATTAGCCCAGCAGCACTATCGAAACTTTTTATCACTGCTTGGGGAGTTAGCAGAGGAGGGAATGATTGGGGGAGATGAGAGAGGAATTCAGATTCACCTCCTAACTGGATCAACTGCGCAAGCGCAGCGACGAGAAGTGCTGGCAGCTATTTCATCTGGGCAAGCTGGAATAACAATTGGCACTCATGCGCTATTAGGTGAGAGTGTAAATTTCAAAGATCTTGGTCTTATTGTCATTGATGAACAACATCGATTTGGCGTAGAGCAGAGAGATGCGCTTCGAGATAAGGCGCGAGAGCCTGCTCATGTACTTGTTATGACAGCAACTCCAATTCCAAGAACTGTGGCTATGACAATCTTTGGAGATTTAGATGTATCAACTCTTAAAGATATGCCACTTGGCAGATCTCCCATCACAACTCACGTCGTTTCACAATCCAGCAAACCAGAGCATCTAACTCGAGCATGGCAGAGAGCTTGTGAAGAGGTTAGTAATACAAATCAGGTTTACATAGTTGCTCCTCGAATTTCAGCAGATGATGAATCAGATCTGCAGAGATTTGGGCTTACCCCTGATGAGTTAATCCTTGCAAAGAATTTAATTGATGAAGAGGATAGCTCTTCGCTAAAGCTTGCGATGAGCTCAGTTGAGGAGCTCTATCCCATGCTTACCGGCGATGTAATGAAAGATTTAAGGGTAGGAAAGCTTCATGGCCGCCTACCTTCTGAAGAGAAAGAGGCGGTAATGCAAGCTTTTGTTCGCCATGAGTTAGATGTTCTAGTTACTACTACTGTGATTGAAGTTGGCGTTGATGTTGCAAATGCCACGATGATGATCATTATGAATGCTGAGAGATTTGGCGTTTCACAACTTCATCAGCTCCGTGGTCGTATCGGCCGCGGCGTTTCTCCTGGGCTCTGTTTATTTGTTTCATCAGCTAGTGAAGATTCACCTGCAATGGCTAGGTTAAGAGCTGTTGCTGCAACTACTGATGGCTTTGAACTAAGCCGCCTTGATTTACAAGAGCGTAGCGAGGGTGATGTTTTGGGAAGCGCACAATCTGGAGCAAGATCTCACCTAAGGCTTCTAAGAGTTATTAGAGATGAGGAGTTAATTGCTCAAGCGCGCCTAGTAGCGGAGAATCTGCTTAGCCAAGATCCAACGCTTGCTGCAAACCCAGAACTTGCTAAAGCTGTGGAGAAGTTAAGACAAGAAGAACGAGCCGCCTATTTGGAGAAACGCTAAATGAGAATAATTGCTGGTCTTGCAAAGGGAAGAAATATAAATTCACCAATCTCCCAAGTTCGTCCAACCTCTGATCGAGCAAGAGAGGCCCTCTTCTCAACTCTTGAGTCTGAATTTGGTTCTCTTAGTGATGCAAACTTTCTTGATCTCTATTGCGGTTCAGGAGCAGTCTCTTGTGAAGCGCTCTCACGTGGAGCTGGAGTAGTAGTTGCAGTAGATAATGAAGAGAAGGCAACTACTGTTACTCGAAGTAATTTTGAATTGCTTGAGAAAATTCCCGGCATTGGTTCTGCCTCCGTCATAACAATGTCTGCAGGTAAGTATTTAGATAAAGGCGCAGATATGGCCTTTGATATTGTTTTTATCGATCCACCATATGACTTACCAAATAGCGATGTAGAGAAAATATTGTTATCACTTGCTAGCAATGGGTTTCTGAAGAGTTCTTCAATAGTTGCAGTTGAGCGGGATTCAAAAACGAAACCCTTCTCATGGCCCCAAGGCTTAGCTGAGTTGAAGGTGCGAAAGTATGGCGCAGCCAGTATTTACTACGGCGAACCTAGGCAATAGCGCATTTAGCGATTCGTGTTAGCGTTGCCCCGTGAAGAAAGCAGTATGTCCGGGCTCCTTTGACCCAATAACTAATGGACACCTCGATGTTATTGAGCGTGCCAGCCATCTATTCGATGAGGTAGTGATTGCTGTCCTGGTAAATAACTCAAAGAGCAGTCTGTTTACTATAGAGGAGCGGATAGTTCTAGCGAGGGATTGCGTTAAGCATCTGCCGAATGTAAAAGTTGATATGTGGAGTGGCCTATTAGTTGACTACTGTCGAGAGAATAAAGTTGATGCCATAGTTAAAGGGCTGCGCGCAGTAAGTGATTTTGACTACGAACTTCAGATGGCTCAGATGAATCTGCAATTAAAGGGCGTTGACACTCTGCTCATGGCAACCAAACCTGCCTATTCCTTCCTATCATCATCTCTAGTTAGAGAGATCGCCCGCTATGGCGGGGATGTTTCAAAGCTGGTTCCTGCGGGAGTTTTAAGTGAATTGATTAGAAAAGCAAAAGATTCTTCTTCGCCAAGTTCGCAATCAGGAAGGTCATAAAATGGAAGCAATAGAGAAACTCCAATCTGCCATAACTATGGTTAATGAAGCTCGCTCAGTTCCATTATCAGCCTCTTGCGTAGTTCATCGTGGCGAGATGTTGGAACTGCTGGAGGAGATAAATCAAGCTCTTCCAAAAGATCTCTCAAGCGCGCAGAGGCTACTCGGAAGTAGAGAGACAATAATTGAAGAGGGCAGACAGAGCGCTGAGCAGTTAATTGCTCATGCTAGAGAAGAAGTTGCTCGAATGGTTGAGCAGACTGCAATTGTCGCAGCTGCAAGGGAGGAGTCTGCAAGATTAATTGATGAGGCGCACTCAAAAGTTGAGAAAGAGCGCGAAGAAGTTGATGCCTATATTGATTCACGCCTTGCAACCCTTGAAGTGATTTTAAATAAGACGCTAGAGGCAGTTAATCGAGGGCGAGAAAGATTGGCTGGCGCTAGCGATAAAGATGTACTCTCCCAACTAGCAGAGTAGTAATTGCATGAACTCCAAGGTTGAATCACCATTTAAAGTTAATTTCCATGAACTTCCAAGAAGAGCGGGAGAGTTTCGCCAATATCACCTGGAATTTAACGCCCCGCAAGCGATAGGCATTGCCCTACTTGAGATTCCAAAGTCAGAACCGCTAGATATTTCCTTTAAAGCAGAATCTGTCGATGGCGGAGTTTTGCTCACTGGCCAAGTTATCTCTCATGCCAGGGGAGAGTGCGGGCGATGTTTAGATCCAATTGAATTTGATGTTAATCAGAAATTTCAAGAGCTCTTTCTCTACTCTTCCAAAGTTAAAGAAGTGGGAGAAGATGAAGATGAGGTTTTTAGCCTAGACGGAGATATCGCAGACCTTGAAGTTCCAATTCGAGATGCAGTGATTCTTGCTATGCCAATTAACCCTCTCTGCCAGAGCGATTGCTTGGGGCTCTGCTCAATCTGCGGCCTTAAGTGGCGCGAGCTTGAAAAGGATCATGCCCATAAGGCGAGTGATCCCAGGTGGAGCGGATTGGCTGATTGGAAGCCCTAAATAGGCGTGATTTTGCAAAGATATCGAAGCTGGGCAATACTTAGCCCTCAATCTTGAGGTAGTAACTTTTTAAAGGAGAATAACTGTGCCATTACCAAAGCGAAAGATGTCGCGCTCGCGCACACGTTCTCGTCGTAGCCAGTGGAAAGCAACACCTGCAGCTACTGCAAATTGCCCGCAATGTGCGCAGCCTAAGTTGCAACATACTGCTTGTCCCACCTGCGGCACCTATAACCGTCGTCAAGTTCTAGAGGTTTAATCTGAGTCTGGCTCTGACCGAAAAGCTTGGAGTTTCGGTAAAACCAGAGTTACTCGAACTCGCCTTAACTCACCGCTCCTTTGCTTATGAATTTGGTGGTCTTCCAACCAATGAACGCTTAGAGTTTCTAGGCGATAGCGTCCTAGGTTTAGTAATTACAGAGGCGTTATATGAGCGCTTTCCAGATCTTGATGAATCCCGTCTCTCGCCACTTCGCTCTGGAATAGTAAATATGCGCGCCCTTGCAAGTATTGCAAGAGAGTTAGAACTTGGCTCAGCGCTAAAGATTGGCAAGGGCGAAGAAGTAACTGGTGGAAGAGATAAGAATTCAATTTTGGCAGATGCCTTTGAGGCTCTGGTTGGAGCTATCTATCTAGATCATGGCTTTGATGTTAGCGCAGAGATAATTATGCGTTTGATGAAGAGCGCTATTGATGAAGCGGTAACAAGGGGAGCAGGTCTTGATGGCAAGACTGCGCTACAAGAAATTGTTGCCTCCTCTGGATGGTCGCCACCTGAATATAAGGTTAGTGAGTCAGGCCCTGATCACGATAAAGATTTTGTCGCCTATGCAATTGTTAATGGAGTTGCATACCCAGAAGGCCATGGCAAATCAAAGCGCGAAGCAGAACAAGTTGCAGCAAGAATTGCTTTTGAAGCACTTTCAAAGAAGTAACTTATGCCTGAGTTACCCGAGGTTGAAACTGTAAGGCGAGGATTAGAGCCTTTTATTGTTGGCAGAAAAATTAAAGAAATTGATGTAGTTCATAAAGGTGGAAATAGATCTTCTACCTATGCTCCATATAGCGCCATTAAGGGCGCAAAGGTATTAAATGTTAAGAGACGTGGAAAGTTCCTATGGTTTGAGTTAAATAGAGATTTTGCGCTGATGGCCCACCTAGGAATGAGCGGGCAGTTGTTAATCCAAGATAAGCAGAGCGAATATGAGAAACATCTGCGGGTCCGTATCGATTGCGGCGATAGAAGAAAAGAGATTCGATTTGTTGATCAACGAACCTTTGGTTGGATTTCAATTGATAAGTTGGTCCTGGAAGGCCAAGAGCTGGTACCTCAATCCTTTACTCGTATTGCTCCAGATCTATTTGACGACAAATTTAATCGCAGAGCTGTAATTAGCCGGATAGGTAAGAAAAACAGCGCAATAAAGCGAGTACTTCTTGATCAGGGCGTTGTAAGTGGCGTGGGTAATATCTATGCTGATGAAGCGCTCTGGCGAGCCAAGATTCATCCTGAACGTCTTGCAAAGAAACTATCAGAGCAAGAAATTTCTAAGCTTCTTGATGCAACTAAATTTGTTATGGAGAAAGCCTTGAAGGCAGGTGGGACAAGTTTTGATGAGCTATATATAAATGTAAATGGCGAGAGTGGATACTTTGATATTGAGCTTGAGGCATATGGCCAGGAGAATGAGCCCTGCTCTAGATGTGGCAGAGAGATTGCCAGGATTGCTTTCGCAAACCGGTCGTCACATTTTTGTCCACAATGCCAGAGCAAATCTCCCCTTAAGAAAGCGGGAAAAAAGAAGGTTAGAAAAAAAGTCAGCCCTAAGCGGGGGTAAAACCCGAGCGTGCGCGGGCTCACCCGATAGGTTCTACCCGTGTATTTAAAGAGCATGACCCTAAAGGGCTTTAAGTCCTTTGCCGCCCCAACGACCTTGAAGTTCGAGCCTGGAATCACCTGCGTGGTGGGGCCAAATGGTTCAGGTAAGAGCAATGTGGTTGATGCTCTTTCTTGGGTTATGGGCGAGCAGGGAGCAAAGAGCCTGCGCGGCGGAAAGATGGAAGATGTCATCTTTGCTGGAACTTCAGGGCGAGCACCTCTTGGACGAGCAGAGGTATCAGTAACTATTGATAACGCAGATGGCGCTCTACCAATTGAATTTAGCGAAGTTACTATTTCAAGAACTTTATTTAGAAATGGCCAGAGTGATTATCAAATCAATGGTGAATCAGCGCGCCTTCTAGATATTCAAGAGTTATTAAGCGATAGCGGCATCGGACGTGAGATGCATGTAATCGTTGGCCAGGGACAACTTGATGCCATCCTTACGGCAAATCCTGAGGAGCGAAGAGGATTTATTGAAGAAGCTGCTGGAATTTTAAAACATAGGAAGCGCAAAGAGAAAGCTCTTCGAAAATTAGATTCAATGCAGGGCAATATGTCGAGAGTTCAAGATCTCACCAATGAGTTAAGAAGACAACTCCGCCCACTTGGCAAACAAGCAGAGGTTGCCAAAAAAGCTGCGGTGATCCAGGCTGATGTGCGAGATGCCAAACTAAGAATATTGGCAGATGATTTAATTGCATTTAATTCAACTCTAAGTTTAGAAGTTGCTGATGAGACTGCTCTTCGTCAGAGACGAAGTGAAGTTGATCAAGAGCTCGATCAGTTACGTAAAAGAGAGATTGAGCTAGATCAGATAGCAGCGATTCAAGGACCAGAGTTAGCCAGTGCGCAGAATAATTATTACAGCCTAACTGCCCAGAAAGAAAAGTTAAGAGGAACACAGAACTTGGCATCAGAGCGTGCACGCTTCTTAGCTGAGGAGGCAGAGGAAGCTAGAGCATCAGGGCGAGATCCTGAAGCGCTAGAGGCGGAGGCAAAAGTTTTAAGAGGCGAGGAATCTGTTCTACAAGGTTCATCTGATAAAGCGCGATCAGAATTAGTTGCAGCAAGTAATAGTGTTACTCAATTAGAGGCGCGCTTAAAGGGCGAAGAAGATCGAGTAGCAGCAGCCCAGAGAGCAATTGCTGATTATCGAGAGGGAACTGCCAGACAAGAGGGACATATCAAGTCTCTCCAATCTCGAATCGATGGCGCTGGCTCTGAAATAAATAGGCTAGAGAGCGCGCTAACTGGCGCTCATGCAAGAGTTTCTGAATCTAAAGTTGAATTTGCTCGTCTTGAAAGTGAAATTGCTGGTCTTGATGCAGGAGAGCTTGGTCTTGATGCTGAATTTGAGAAAGCAAAAACTCTTCTAAATTCCAGCAAAGCTCATCTTGAAAAGTTAAGAAGTGATCTTTCTTTAGCTGAGCGAGCAAGAGCTGCTTCTGAGGCGAAAATTGATGCGCTCCGGCAAGCAACGCTACATAAAGATGGAAGTGGCGCGCTATTAACAAATGATCAAGGAATCGTGATTCGTGGCAGCCTAGCATCGCTATTAACCGTTGAACCTGGCTGGCAGAGCGCAGTAACAAATGCCCTAGGGTCATTGGCAAATGCATTGGTGCTGCAAGATCTAAATCAAGTTATCTCTGCTATCACTTTTTTGAAGTCCAGATCTGCAGGAAGTGCTGAGCTACTCTTTATCTCCGAAGGTGACTCCAGAGCAGTTATTGAGATACCAAATGGATTGACGCCACTAGTCAGTAAAGTCTCATCAGCTACCTTAAATTCTATTTTGCCAGCTCTTTTCTCTGGTTTAGTTGCCGCAGATTCGCTAAATCAAGCAAGTCAGATCATCTCTGATAATCCCTTGCTTATTGCAGTCACTCGTGATGGAGATTTGGTTGGACGAGGAAGAGCAAGTGGCGGCTCATCTGCGCGCACCTCATTAATTGAGATCTCTGAAATGATTGAACAAGGCGAGATAGAGCTGCAGAGACATGGCCATGATTGTGATCGGATCCATTTTGACATTTCATCTTCTGAAACAAAATTGAGAACTGATCAACTTAGCTATGATCAAGCGCTAGCTAGATTGAATGAATCAGATGCTGCCATGGCAGCCCTTGCTGAGCAGATGGCAGCAGCTAGCCAAGGAGTAAAGAGCGCTAACGGCGAAGTTGATCGTTTAGAGAAATCAATTACTGAGCTTAAGCAAGCGTTAAGTAACGATCTAAAAGAACTAGATATTGCTAGAAGTGAGTTTGAAAAGAGTAGTGAGCCGCTCGAACCTGAGTTAAGCGCAGTTGAGAATCTAAGGGCAACTCTTGCTACAGCAAGAGCAGTCGAAGTCGAGGCTCGCCTTGCACTTAGAACTATCGAGGAGCGAGTTGCAGCGATTTCACAGCGAGCTAGAGATCTAGAACTTGCTGCATCAAATGAGCGCCAGGCGGCAAGTAATAACATCGCCCGCCGCGCAGCTAGAGCAAGAGGAGCAGTCACTGCTCAAGCAATTGCAGATGCTGCCTATGAAGCGCTAATTCAAATAGAGATATCCATATCAAGAGCAAATAGCGAGCGCGAAAGACTTGAGGTTGCTCGCTCTAGTAGAGATGGTGAAATCCTCTCTACTCGCCAGGCGATCAGAGATCTAAGCGTTGAACTTGATCAATTGACTTCCAGTGTTCATCGCGACGAGATAGCAAGAGCGGAGCAGAGGCTAAGAATTGAACAACTTGAGATAAAGGCTATGGAGGAATTTGGAGTTGATAGCTCATCTCTTGTAAATGAGTACGGCCCAGATAAGCCAGTTCCAACATTTATTGAAGATGATGCAGGAAATTTAAGCCAAGGCGAGTTCATTCCTTTCATCCGCCAAGAGCAAGAAAAGCGTCTGGCTGGGGCTGAGAAATCACTAGCGCTGCTTGGAAAAATTAATCCTTTAGCACTCGAGGAGTTCTCATCCCTTGAAGAGCGCTTGAAATATTTAGCAGATCAATTAGAGGATTTAAAGAAATCAAAGAAGGACCTGCTAGATATCATCAAATCAGTTGATGACAAGGTTCAAGAGATTTTTGAAGAAGCCTTTAGGGATACAGCTCGAGAGTTTGAAAAAATATTTGCTCGACTCTTTCCAGGGGGAGAGGGGCGCCTACTATTAACTGACCCCAGCGATCTACTTAATTCTGGAGTGGATGTTGAAGCTCGTCCTCCAGGAAAGAGAATTAAGCGACTATCGCTTCTCTCTGGTGGTGAGCGCTCACTGACTGCGGTAGCACTTCTGATAGCAATATTTAAGGCAAGACCAAGTCCTTTCTATGTATTAGATGAGGTTGAAGCCGCACTTGATGATACAAATCTTGGTCGCCTGCTATCAGTACTGGAAGAGCTAAGACAGGCTTCTCAGCTAATTATCATCACTCATCAAAAACGAACTATGGAAATTGGCGATACTTTGTATGGCGTAAGTATGCGCGGTGATGGAGTATCAGAAGTAATCTCTCAGCGTCTTCGCGAGATTGAAACTGAACCCGCTTAACTATGGGTTTATTTGGCTCTTTCTTAAGTAAATTCTCAAAATCCAAAGCAACGATTGAAGATCTTGAGCAGTTTAGAGAGATTCTCATCTCATCAGATATCGGGGTGAAGATAACTGAAGAGATTCTAGAATTAGTTAAACGTGAGAAGAGTGAGGAGCTTTCAACGGCCATCGCTAACTCACTGAAATCAAAGTTAATCTCATCATCTAGAGCAATTAACTTATCAACTCTTGGGCCAACGGTAGTTCTAATTGTTGGAGTCAATGGCACTGGAAAGACTACAAGCGCAGCCAAGCTAGCTAATTACTATGCAAAGAGGGATAAGAAAGTTTTATTAGTTGCTGCTGACACCTTTAGAGCTGCTGCAGTTGCCCAGCTTGAAACTTGGGGCGAGAGAATTGGCGTGGAAGTTTTAAGTGGGTCAAGCAATAGCGATCCTGCAGCGATAGCCTTTGATGGCGCAAAAAGAGCTAAAGATGAAGGATTTGATTTTCTAATTATTGATACTGCGGGAAGACTTCATACGAAGAGCAACTTGATGGATGAATTGGGAAAGATTCAAAGAGTGATCGAGAAGGTAACTACGGTAAATGAGATTCTATTTGTGCTAGATGGAACCACGGGTCAGAATGGAATCAAACAGGCAGAGACCTTCGCCTCTAGCGTTAATTTAACGGGCCTCATGGTCACAAAGCTTGATGGCTCTACCAAGGGCGGTATTGCGATAGCCACTGAGGCTGCCTTGCAAGTTCCCCTGAAATATGTTGGATTTGGTGAGGCAATAGATGATCTGGCCCCCTTTGATGGCGATGGGTATATCACCGAACTTTTAACATAGCCGTAACAGAGGGCGAAGAAGTGTCACCTAGGTGAAATCAATCTGAGCCATTAGGGGAAATACTTCTAAAGCAGACTCGCCTCATTCTCAGAGTTGAGATATTCACCTTTATTTCACGGATTCTGCCTCTGGCAGTCCTGGTTCGGAGAAAAACAATGGATCAAATAGTACTAAGCGCTGGTGATACTGCATGGGTATTAGCTAGCTCTGCCCTCGTTTTATTAATGACTCCAGGGCTTGCTTTCTTTTATGGCGGCATGGTTCGAGCAAAGAGCGCGCTAAACATGATGATGATGTCGATAATCACCATAGGAGTAGTAAGTATTCTCTGGGTTATCTACGGTTTTAAAATTGCTTTTGGCTATGAAGCTGATTCACCTTGGTATGGATCTTTTTCCACTTCAGGTTTAGGTGATGCAGTAAATGAATTAGCAAATAATGGCGGCGTTTATCCCATCCCACTTCTGGCATTTGCAGTCTTTCAACTTATGTTTGCCATTATTACCCCAGCGCTTATCTCTGGCGCGATTGCAGATAGAACTAAGTTCTTCTCATGGGCAATCTTTGTTGCTATCTGGGTAACTGTCGTTTATTTCCCAGTAGCTCACTGGGTATTTGCATTTGGAAATAAAGTTGGCGATACGGTAACAGGTGCGGGATATCTTGCCTCAAAAGGGATTCAAGACTTTGCTGGTGGAACTGCAGTTCAT
>ENA-ORFA01000025-ORFA01000025.1-marine-metagenome-genome-assembly--contig:-NODE-25-length-78795-cov-6.349056_pt1 | contig 78795 bp, 66 predicted proteins | sample MGYA00248621_ERZ508587 | MGnify/ENA primary metagenome ERZ508587 (study PRJEB26250, sample SAMN06266239) | marine metagenome | isolation source: Columbia River Estuary | place: USA:Columbia River Estuary... | reverse complement strand
GGATTCGAACCCGCGACCCCGACCTTGGCAAGGTCGTGCTCTACCAACTGAGCTATTCTCGCTTGAAACTCCCATTAATGCTTGGCCTTTGCCTTGCTAGGGGCGACAAAGTTAAGGATTTTTTTAATTTTTCAAAACACTATTCGATTTTTCCTTGCGATTTTTTAAAGAAAAATACATCCAGGTCAGCGGCAAGAGCAAAGCATAGTTGTAATAGAGGTCTTCAAATGGAATACTGATCATGCGCCATCCAATGAGGTGCGCCTCGCTGTACCAAACAATAGGTTCTGGCGTGGTGGCGCCAGTAAGAATACCATTGACAATAAAAAAGGGTATCAAGCAGAGTAAATAGGCCCACATGAAGTCTTGATACCAATATCGATTTCTAAGCAGCAACGTGAGAACTGCACTTAAAAAAGTGGCTAAAGTTGTGTAATAGTTTTCGCTATGGAGGATAAGCCATAGTATGGAGCTCCCGAGGAAAACAAAAGCAAAAATGGGAGCGATGCGCTTGGTATTTTTATTTCTATCTGGAAAATAGGCCTCAATGACTTTCAAGATGAAAATAAAGTTGTAGGGAATGACGACAAAAAACAATACTTCTTCGAGGGGGAGTTGTCCAATATAAATTTTCAACAGATAAGTAGGGTTGAAGCCCCAAACCCCCCAACGCGTGAAAAATTCGTCCCAGATCAAAAAGGGTACAGCAACGATGAGTGCTGCAGCAAATACATAGCGCCATTCTTTATAGAAAGCTACTTTGCGATCAAAGCTGAGCGCAAAAGGGCCCGCAAAGGAAAGGAGAATGACCCAACCGTATAGACTCATGCGCTTTGTTGTTTTTTGAATTGCTTGCGGCTATCGATATAAAAGCGAAAAGGAACCAAAAGCATTCCGAAACACTCGCCATGTTCTTTTCCTAAATGTTTGTGGTGTATTTTGTGAGCGCGCCTAATTGCATAAAAGTAAGGATGTTCGATGTCGCGCAGCCACTTAAAACGGCGGTGGATATACACGTCGTGAATCAGAAAATAAGCTAATCCATACGCCGCAATGCCGAAGCCTATCCAGACAGGCAGGTAGTTTTGATTCATGAGCCCAAGCATGATACAGAGCCAAGATGGAATCGCATAAATCAAAAAGAACACATCGTTTTTTTCGAAGAAGCCGGGTTCAACCTGATGGTGGTCTTTGTGAAAATACCACATGATGCCATGCATGACATATTTATGGGTGGCCCAAGCCATGAATTCCATTCCGAAAAAAGTGATAAGCGTAACAACCGGACCCCACCAAGTCATAAGCGAAAATTTAAAAAAGTGAAAAATATGGTCATATAAATAAACAACGCCACAGCCACATTGTTTGACTCGTTCAGGCGCCATTTTCTGTAGACAAATTGTAAAAAAAGCGAAATACCTAGCCAGCAAACGTAGTTGTAAGCAGGGATCACACCATCTTTCCAATACCAAAAACCAAGTTTAACAGCAACGGGCTCCATCAAAAAATCTATAAATACCATTAATAACGCTCCCAGTACGACTTCTATCCAAAACCCAAGGCTTAAAGAGGCTAAAAGCGAAACACTAACGATACTGAGCATGGCCCAATTGACACCAATAATGAGCGGAACACCCATTAATTTGGGACCCAAAACATTGCCGTATTGATAACTTCCAAAGAGTATTCCTGTATGAATGCCGATCCATTCAACGAGCATCCCAGTGGCAAAAGCCAAGCCGATAAAAGCCCAAAGCGATGCAGTTTGCTTTTTTCTGCCTAGCAATAGAATGCCAAACGAAAGCAACAAATGAAAAAATGAAAGCCCCGTGAAAAAAGACCTATACGGACCAAACGACATCCCGATGATGCCCACGAGATAGAAGATTCCGATAAAAATGATCAGCTTCCGACTCAACGTTTTGTGTTTTTTTCAATGAATACTTGTCCGGCTAACATATTGCTAACAATTTGGTCTAATGGGGTATAATCAAAAGACAATTGTTTTTCAATTTTGTTGCGGTCATAACGCAACACCTCATGAGAAGAGCGCGCGGTTTCAATGGTGAGCCCATCTCGTTTGCCCGACAAATGGCACCACAGTTCATGGAAAGCGGCAACAAATAAAGTCAGTGTTTTAGGCGCTTTGATACGGGGCGGTGTTTTTCCTAGTTTTTCGGCAAAAACGCTGAATAAGTCTCTAAACGTTTGTTGCGGCCCAACGACTAAGAATCTTTCGGCATGCACATCCCGGCACACCAATTCTACCATTGCCCAAGCTACATCGCGCGCGTCAACAACAGCGTTGGCACCACTGGTATAAAAGTTTAAGCCTTTTTTTGCGGTGTCGAGCATTTGCAACGAAGGACTGCCGGGCGCTGCTGGCCCTAAAATGACACAAGGATTGACAATAACTGCACGCAAGCCTTCTTCAATGCCGCGCCACACTTCTTTTTCGGCCATTAATTTTGAAATGCCGTAACCACTGTGCTGCGCGCCTTCTTGCCATTTACTTTTTTCATTGACCAGTGCTTCTTTGCCGCCGATAGCTGCAGTAGAGCTTACGTGGCACAAGTGTTGAACACCTGATAGATTGGCCAAATCTACAAGGTTGGCTGTGACGTAACGGTTGTGTTGAATGCAAGCTTCGAAATCTGCTTTAAAAAAAGAGACTAATGCGGCACAATGATAAACAAATTGGCAGCCGTTGATCAGCCTCTTGAGGTCGTCTATATCGCGTAAATCTGCTTGAACCCATTCAATTTGTTGCCATTTTTTACTGGCATCTTCTTTCAAATAATAATGAAAAAGTTGTTCGACAGCTGCTTTTTTGGTGTCGCTGCGATATGCCGCACGGATGGGTTTGTCGCGTTTTGCGAGCTCAATTAAGACATGACTTCCGAGAAGTCCGGTGGCACCTGTTACTAAATTCACAGCTTAAAGCTAGGGATTACTTTTGATAGAAAGCAGTAAGTGCTGCTTTGATTTGTTGGGCGGCGTAGTCGAGTTGTGTATCTGTATGGGCAGATGATACAAAACCAACTTCGTAGCCACTAGGCCCAAAATAAACACCCACATCCAAAAGGTATTGGTGCATGAAATTAAAGGCGCTCATGTCTCCGTCGATTTGACCGGCAGCTTTGATTCGTTTTTTACCATTAAAAGAGAACCAGAAAATGGAGCCAACACAAACGAGTTCCATTGGGTATTCGTGGCCAAAGGCAAAACTATTGATCTCATCGACGAACTGTTGGGTGCGTTTGGCTTGACGAGCATAAAAACCTTCTGCCGCACATAGCTCTAGCTGTGCAAGCCCAGCAGCCATTGCCACTGGATTGCCAGAAAGTGTTCCGGCTTGGTAAACAGGCCCTTCAGGAGAAACATAAGCCATGATTTCTTTTTTGGCTCCGTATGCACCAACTGGCAAGCCTCCTCCAATGATTTTACCATAGGTGACAATATCTGGCGTGATACCATACAATTCTGCCGCCCCGCCAAACGCCACTCTAAAGCCGGAAATCACTTCATCAAAGATGAGTAATACTCCGTATTCAGTACAAAGAGAGCGCAGCAGATTTAAAAACGTGAGGTCTTGGAGTAACAAGCCATTGTTGGCAGGAATAGGCTCGATAATGACCGCCGCGAGATCGTGGTGCTGGGCCTCAAAGCAAGCGGTAAGGGCGTCCGCATCATTGAGCGGCAAAACGAGCGTTTCGTTAGCGAAGGCTTCTGGTACGCCCGCGCTTGAAGAAGTTCCGAACGTAACCAAGCCGCTGCCCGCTTGAACCAATAGCGCATCTACATGGCCGTGGTAGCATCCTTCGAATTTGAGTATTTTATTTTTGCCGCTTGCGCCGCGCGCCAAACGCAGTGCGCTCATGACGGCCTCTGTTCCCGAGCTGGTAAAGCGGATTTTGTCGATGAAAGGCAGTCTTTGGAGCATAAAAGCCGCGAGCTCGTTTTCTTTACGCGTGGGCGCGCCAAAGCTTGCGCCGTTTTGCAGTGTTGAGACAATTTTTTCAAAGACATACGGATGGTTGTGTCCGTGAATGAGCGGGCCCCAGCTGCAGCAGAAATCGATGAATTCGTTCTGGTCTTCATCCCAGATTTGAGCGCCATTTCCCTTGGCAATGAAAAGAGGCGTCCCACCGACTGACTTAAAAGCGCGCACCGGAGAATTGACGCCACCCGGGAAGAATCCTTTGGCAGCTTCGAATAATTCAGCGGAACGGCTGCGGTCAATTGGAGAGGGAGTCTTCATTCTTGTGTATATTTGTGGCCATAAAGTTACGAATAAAGCTGCGCATATGATATTTGAAAACAACCTAACTTTTGCTCAAAATTTAGACCAAAACGATCCTTTAGCGGCTTTCAGAAACCGTTTTCATTTCCCGACTTTTCACAGTCAAAACCCAGTTTACTTTACAGGAAACTCTTTAGGACTTCAACCCAAAACGGCGGCCACATACATTCAAGAAGAATTGCAAGCCTGGGCCAATTTCGGTGTAGAAGGTCATTTTTTAGCAAAAAGACCATGGTTTGCTTATCATGAAAATTTAACAGAAATGGCAGCAAGGGTTGTGGGCGCGTTGCCTCTTGAGGTGGTGATCACACATTCCCTCACGACCAATTTGCACCTCTTAATGGTTTCTTTTTATCGACCACTGGGAAAGCGCGTCAAAATTCTTTGCGAAGAGAAGGCCTTCCCAAGTGATCAATATGCGTTGGCCTCACAAGTTGCTTTTCACGGCTTGCCTGCCGATGCACTCGTTGAAATTGGCCCCCGACCGGGAGAGCACCTGATCAGAGAAGAAGACATTCTTAAAAAGATAGCTGAATTGGGCGATGAACTTGCGCTCGTCATGATCGGCGGCGTCAATTACTATACAGGACAGTATTTCGATTTACAGAAAATCACGTCAGCCGGCCACGCTGTTGGAGCAGTTGTTGGTTTTGACCTCGCTCATGCCGCTGGCAATGTCAATTTAGCACTCCACGAATGGAATGTAGATTTCGCAGCTTGGTGCGGCTACAAATATTTAAATTCTTCACCAGGGGGTGTTTCTGGCTTATTTGTCCACGAGCGACATGCTTACAATAAAGATTTACCTCGTTTTGCAGGTTGGTGGGGCCACAACAAATCGGTGCGTTTTCAAATGGAACCTGGCTTTGATCCCATACCGGGTGCCGAAGGCTGGCAATTGAGTAACGCGCCTGTTTTGGGAATGGCTGCCTATCTAGCTTCGTTAGAAATCTTTGAGGAAGCAGGCATGGACCGAATTGGTCAAAAGCGCGACCAACTCACGGCTTATCTTGCGTTCTTAATTGAAGATGTTTCGCTTCGAAATCAGGAGAAGTGTTCCTTTGAAATCATTACACCAAAAGAAATAAAGAACCGCGGGGCTCAGCTTTCGATTTTAGCAAAAGGGCAAGGCCGTCAGCTATTTGACAGACTCACTGATTTAGGAGTTATCGCCGATTGGCGAGAACCAAACGTGATCCGCATTGCGCCAGCACCACTTTATAATTCTTACGAAGATTGCTATCGTTTTGCGCAATACTTAGAGCAGGCCATTATTTAGGCGCGCTGACGTAAGTATCGAGGTCTTTAGCGAAAAACGCCAATTCTAGTGCCCGCACTTGCTGTTCAACCTCATTAGCTGTACTATTGGGTGAAAGGGCTACGGCATGCTGATACAAAAGCTTCCCTTTATCGAATTCTTCATTCACTAAATGAATGCTGATGCCACTAAATTCTTCTTTTGCTTCACTCACAGCCCGATGCACGTGCTGACCATACATGCCAGCACCGCCATAGCTTGGAAGTAACGAAGGGTGTATATTGATGATCCGGTTTGGATAGGCAGAAATAAACTCAACGGGTATCTTTTTGAGAAAACCGGCTAAAATGACCCAGTTGGCATTGAGTTCGTGGCAAATTTTTAGGTACGCCGAGAAATCTTTATTGGATAAATCATAGAAAGGAAGTTGCTGAGTCGCACAAAATGCTTCCATGGCTAAATTAGCTTTACTAGAGAGCACGCCAACCACCTTAACTCGTTCATTATCTTTGAAATAGCTGATGATTTGCCGGGCGTTACTGCCTCCTCCGGAAATAAATAGAATGAATTGTTCTTGCATTTCGGCAATAAAGTTAAGCATAGTGTAGGATTCCTGGGCTTTGAGCTGCAAAGTGTTGATAAATTAAATGAGGATAAGTTTTGTTTATTGGGGGATAGTTTTTTTCTTTGCAAGCTGAAACCTTTAAATTTTAAAAAATGTCTGATATCAAAGCTAAAGTTATCGCGATCATCGTTGATAAACTGAATGTTGAAGAAAGTGAAGTAACTAACGAAGCGAGCTTCACCAATGACTTGGGTGCCGATTCACTTGACACTGTTGAGTTAATCATGGAATTCGAGAAACAATTCAACATTTCTATTCCAGACGATAAAGCAGAAGGTATCCAAACCGTTGGTGACGCTATTGCTTACATCGAAGCGAACGTTTAATAATTCCCACTAATTCTTTAGTTGACGGGTATGCAATTGAAAAGAGTTGTTGTAACAGGTCTCGGCGCGCTTACACCTATTGGCAATACAGTACAAGAGTACTGGGATGGCCTCATGGCTGGAAAAAGTGGCGCGGCCCCAATCAAACAATTTGATGCTGCTCTATTCAAAACGCAGTTTGCTTGTGAATTAAAAGATTTCAATGTAGAAGACCACATTGACAAAAAGGAAGCGCGTAAGCTTGATCAATTTTCGCAGTATGCCATAGTTACCGCCACGGAAGCTATGGCAGACGCTGCCTTGCTTGAGTCCAACCCAAACCTCGATCGCATTGGCGTTATTTGGGGTTCGGGTGTAGGAGGCCTCAAGACATTCCAAGAAGAAGCCAGAGAATACTTTAGTGGCGACGGCACGCCTCGCTTCAACCCTTTCTTTATTCCCAAAATGATTGCCGATATCGCAGCTGGTCATATTTCTATTAAATATGGTTTGCGCGGTCCAAATTACGTTTGTGTTTCGGCATGTGCTTCTGCAACCAATGCCATCATCGATGCATTTAACCTCATTCGTTTAGGTAAGGCCGACGCCATCGTTACTGGTGGTTCTGAGGCAGGTGTGAACGAAATGGGAATGGGAGGCTTTAATGCCCTCAAAGCGCTTTCAACGCGCAACGACTCCCCAGAGACAGCCTCTCGCCCTTTTGACCTCGATCGCGATGGTTTTGTACTTGGTGAAGGTTCTGGTTGTCTTATTTTAGAAGAATACGAGCACGCGATCAAACGCGGTGCAAAAATTTACGCTGAGGTAATCGGCGGCGGCATGTCCGGTGATGCCTATCACATGACTGCTCCACATCCAGAAGGTTTGGGCGCCCGCAATACCATGCTTGCCGCAATAGAAGACGCCGAAATTGATCCGTCAGAGATCGATTACGTCAATGTTCACGGCACCTCTACGCCGCTCGGCGATATCGCAGAGGTTAAAGCCATCCAACACGTTTTTGGTGAGCACGCTTACAACCTGAACATCAGTTCTACCAAATCCATGACTGGCCACCTACTTGGTGCAGCCGGTGCAATCGAAGCAGTGGCTTGTGTATTGGCAGTCAAAAACGACATGGTGCCACCTACCATCAACCACTTTACCGACGACCCCGAACTCGATCCTAAGCTCAACCTTACATTTCATCAACCTCAGGCGCGCACGGTCAATATTGCGTTGTCTAATACCTTTGGTTTTGGCGGTCACAACACCTCCATTATTGTAAAGAAATTTAAAGCCTAAGTTGCTGAAAATCCCACTCTTCAATAAGAAAAAAACAAACGAAGAGCTGCAAGTCATTCGTTTTGTCATCGCACAGTTTGGGTATAAACCCCAAAACGCTTCCTATTTTATCCAAGCGCTTACCCATAAAAGCTCTTTAAGTGACCAGCACCAGCTTGCTGCCAATGAACGCCTTGAATTCTTAGGAGATTCCATTTTAGATGCTGTGGTCGCATCTTTTGTATATGAAAAATACCCAGATATTGACGAAGGCCAACTCACCAAAATCAAAGCCAAAATAGTCAATCGCAAATCGTTGTCGGCCATTGGAGAGCGCATGAAAATTCGCAATCACCTGATATATAGCCAGGGGCGCAGCATCAACTTAGCAGGTCTAGAAGGCAACGCATTTGAGGCTTTGATTGGTGCAATTTACCTCGATGGTGGTTTTATCAAAACCCAAAAAGTTTTAAAAAATACCGTATTTAGAAAGCACCTCAATCTCAATAAATTACTAGAAGAAGAATTGGATTTTAAATCCGCGTTGTTCATTTGGTGTCAGCGTAAAAAATTAAACCTGGAGTTTGTTTTAGTTGATGAGCAATTCATAGAAGGCAAGGCCATTTACCAAATGAGTGTCCAGATCAACAGAACGGTCTACGGAAAGGGTAAGGGGCCGTCAAAAAAAGAGGCAGAACAAGCCGCTGCTAAAGAAACTTTGGCTTTGATGGGAGAAATATAATCCCTTACTCTATTTATTAAAATTTGTAGTACATTTGCCATATTAAAAGAACGACACATGACTTGGACAGACTTCGTATACAAAATTGGTGATACTTTTCAATGGGCTTTTGGCTTTTTTGAGTTCATCCAAAACTACTTTAACACTGCTCTCATTTTATTAGGCTTTTTTGGTTTTTATTTCTGGATGCGCACTCAAAAACGCTTAAGTGATCAATCCAATGTGCCCGTAGAAATCAAGGATAACGAAGGTTGGTATAAAAAAGAAGGACAACAACTGAAGTAAAGTCAGTTGAGTAGAAATAAAAAAGGGCGGTCATTGACCGCCCTTTTTGTTTTGGAAAAAAGTTCTTATTTGTCTGAAGTAAGCGAAGCGCTCAAGAATTCACGGTTCATGCGCGCAATATTCTCTAAAGAAATTCCTTTCGGACATTCCACCTCACAAGCCCCTGTATTGGTGCAGTTACCAAAACCTTCTTCGTCCATTTGACGCACCATATTAAGTACGCGGTCTTTGGCTTCAACTTTACCTTGTGGCAATAATGCATATTGTGAAACTTTCGCACCAACAAATAGCATCGCAGATCCGTTTTTACAGGTAGCTACACAAGCACCGCATCCGATACAAGCCGCCGCTTCAAAAGCTTTATCAGCATCTGCTTTGGGAATTGGAATGGCGTTCGCATCCATAGTGCGTCCGGAAGTATTGACCGAAACAAAACCACCGGCTTGTTGAATGCGATCAAACGCAGAACGGTCTACCACTAAGTCTTTTACAATTGGGAATGCTCGAGATCTCCAAGGCTCAACGTAAATTGTATCGCCGTCGCTGAAGCTACGCATGTGAAGCTGGCAAGTAGTGGTGCCAGTTTCTGGACCGTGAGCGCGTCCGTTGATGTATAGCGAACACATTCCGCAAATCCCTTCACGACAGTCGTGATCAAATGCAACTGGTTCTTTTTGCTCGTTGATGAGTTGCTCGTTGAGTTGATCGAGCATTTCTAGAAATGAGCTATCTGTCGAGACATTTTGAAGCCCATAGGTTTCTACGCCACCCGTTGCGTTGGCATTTTTTTGTCTCCAGATTTTGAGTGTAATATTGATAAATTTTGAAGCCATATCTTCTTATTTATAGTTGCGTGCTGCAATTTTAATGAACTCGTAATTGAGTGCTTCTTTGTGAAGCGCTGCTTTTTGGGCGTCGCCATCTTTGTATTCCCAAGCGGCAACATACTTGAAGTTTTCGTCGTCGCGAAGGGTTTCTCCTTCACTGTCTTGAAACTCTTCACGGAAATGACCTCCACAAGATTCTTGTCGGTGCAAGGCGTCCACAGCCATAAGCTGCCCAAGTTCGATGAAATCTGCCACACGCATGGCTTTATCGAGCTCAGGATTCATTTCGTTGGCATCGCCAGGTACAAAAACATCGTTGTAGAACTCTTCTCGTAAAGCTGCAATTTCTGCGATGGCTTCTTTCAAGCCGGCTTCGTTGCGCGCCATGCCCACTTTGTTCCACATGATAAGGCCAAGGCGTTTGTGGAAGTGATCCACGGACTTGCTTCCTTTATTTTGTAGAAAACGATCAATGCTCGCCTTTACCTCTGCTTCTGCTGTTTCGAATTCAGTTGTATCCGTAGATATTTTACCTGTGCGGATATCGTTAGCAAGGTAATCAGAGATGGTGTAGGGCAAAACAAAGTATCCATCCGCAAGACCCTGCATGAGGGCAGAAGCACCAAGGCGATTGGCACCGTGGTCGGAGAAGTTGGCCTCACCGGTTACAAAACACCCTTCAATGCTACTTTGTAGGTTGTAATCTACCCAAACACCACCCATTGTGTAGTGAACTGCAGGGTAAATTTTCATTGGTGTTTCGTAAGGGTTGTCGTCGGTAATTTTTTGGTACATCTGAAAGAGGTTACCATATTTTTCTTCGATCCATTTTTTACCGAGTGAAAGAATTTTTTCTTCTGTTGGGTTGTGGTCACCTTGTGCAAAAGCCGATTGGCGACCTTTATTGCGGATTTCAGTAGCGAAGTCGAGGTAAACACCTTCGTTGGTGTCGTTGGCTTCAATTCCGTAGCCGGCATCGCATCTTTCTTTGGCAGCTCGGGAAGCGACATCTCGTGGCACGAGGTTACCGAAAGCAGGGTAGCGTCTTTCTAAGAAATAGTCGCGGTCTTCTTCTGCAATTTGAGTCGGCTTCAAGCGACCTTCGCGAATGGCTTCGGCATCTTCTTTTTTCTTTGGTACCCAAATACGCCCCGAGTTACGCAAAGACTCTGACATAAGTGTCAGTTTGGACTGGTTGGTGCCGTGAACTGGAATACAGGTAGGGTGAATTTGAACGAAGCATGGATTTGCAAAGTGCGCTCCTTTTTTGTGAACTTTCCATGCAGCAGACACGTTACTGCCCATGGCGTTGGTAGAAAGGAAGTAGACGTTTCCGTAGCCTCCTGATGCAATAACCACAGCGTGAGCTGAGTGGCGCTCGAGTTCACCGGTAACTAAGTTTCTTGCGATGATACCACGCGCTTTTCCGTCTATTTTAACGAGGTCCATCATTTCGTGACGGTGATACATTTTGACACGTCCCAAGCCAATTTGGCGAGAGAGTGCTGAATAGGCACCAAGTAAAAGTTGTTGGCCAGTTTGCCCTGCTGCATAAAATGTACGCTGAACTTGTGTACCGCCGAATGAACGGTTGTCTAGGAGGCCGCCGTATTCGCGTGCAAAAGGAACGCCTTGAGCTACACATTGGTCAATGATGTTGCCAGAAACTTCTGCCAAGCGATATACGTTGGCTTCGCGAGCACGGTAGTCACCACCTTTAATGGTATCGTAGAATAAACGGTAGATGGAGTCGCCGTCGTTTTGGTAGTTTTTGGCTGCGTTGATACCACCTTGTGCAGCAATGGAGTGTGCTCTGCGCGGTGAATCTTGGAAACAAAATGCTTTGACGTTATAGCCCATCTCGCCGAGAGAAGCCGCCGCCGAGGCACCTGCCAAACCGGTCCCTACGACAATGACATCGATTTTGGGACGGTTGTTGGGTGCAACCAACTTCATGTGGTTTTTGTGGTTGGTCCATTTCTCTGAGATTGGACCTTCTGGAATGCGCGAATTTAGTGTTGACATAGCCTGATTCCTAGTGATTCATGTAAATAATAACGGGAATGATCGCAAACAAAAATGGAACTACAACGGCAAAGCCAGTTCCGATGATTTTGATCAGGGGAGTGTATTTCGGGTGATTGATGCCAAGTGATTGAAACGCACTTTGGAAGCCATGTAAGAGATGGTAGGCGAGTACAATCATGGAAATCAAGTAGAAAAGGACGGCAAATAAAGCGCCTTCATTTTTGCTTTTGCTGAAAAAGTCGATGACCAAACCGTGGAGGTCGCGGTAGCCTTCTGCAACTTTAACATTGGTCCCTTTGATGTAAAGATCTGTGCCTTTTTCAATGATGTTCTTGCCGTCTTTTGGAATGGGCTGAATACCCGGTACATGTGTGTAATAGAGTTCAGCGTTGGCGGCACCCATCATAGGGTTGTCCATTTCTAATTTGTAAGTATGAAGTGGAACGTCTTCTTTGATTTTCATTTTCCACCAGAAATTGGCCATGTGCGTAGCTAAGAAAACCAAGATAAGTGTTCCAAGGATAGCCATGCTGCGGCTTGCAGAGCTAGAGTTTGCTCCTGGTTTGTTGTAAGCGTAGCGCATTGGTCGCGCTTTGCGGTTTTGAATCGTTAAGGCAAAGCCGTCGATTACGTGAATAAGCACCGCTGCGTAGGTAACGTAAGATAGGATTTTGATAAATGGGTTGTGCCCCATGAAATACGCGTATTCATTGAATGCACGTCGACCTTCTTCACCAGTTTTGAGAATAAGTTGCAGGTTACCAAGCAGGTGGCCGACCAAAAACGTACACAAGAAAAGACCGGTTAGGGCCATGAAGACCTTCTTTCCGATAGAAGATTTAAATAATACAGAGTTACTCATAAGAATCTTTCATTTGTAGTGGTGCAAATTTAACTGAACAACATTTAATTGTAACAAATGTTGGCAATATAATCTGCTTAATTCAGCTATTTAGAACGATTATAGATAGCTTAAGATGGTCTGCTCGGCCCGCACTTCTAGCGTGACAGATGCTCCTAAAATGAGCGCCTGATTATCAGCAATGTGCCCCGCAGGGAAATCAAAGCAAATCGGGATTTTTCGGTATGAAAAGTGAGCCAAGATAAGCTCCTCGATAGATTGTCCAAAAGGCACGTCGGTATCTTCTAAATCGGTCATGCCGCCGACAATGAGCCCTTTAATTTGCGCTAAAGCACCTTGCCTGCGCAGCGCGTGCATCATGCGATCGATATGATAGAGGTGTTCGGCTAAATCTTCTATAAATAAAATGGCATCGCGAAAGTCATAAGTATCTGGGCTCGATAGCATGCTGTAAATGATACTGAGGTTTCCGCCAATTAATGTACCGCTTGTTTGTCCTGTTTGGTTAAAAGGGCTAGGGTTCAATTCAAAAGTTGCTTTCTGTCCGAAAAGAAGGTCGCTCAAGCGTGTTTTTGCTGCTTCACTATTGCTTGGGATATTCAAACCCATGGTGCCATGTATACTCTGAAAACCAAGTGACTGAATTTTGTGATGCAGCACACAAATATCAGAGAAGCCAATCAACCATTTGGGCTCACGGATCAACTGTGCCCATTGCAATCCATCTAAAATCTGAACGCAGCCATACCCCCCTCGAACACACCAAATTGCTTTCGCTTCTGGATGGTCAATACCCTCTTGTAAATCTGAAAGGCGCTCGTTCTCCGAACCAGAAAAGTAGTGGTGTCGGCCCGTTAAATGCTTGCTTCGAATTGACTGAAGACCAATGCTTGCAAGCCAATTTTCTGCTGCAAGCACCTCGTTTTCTTCAATGGCTTTGGCCGGTGCACACAAATAGACGAGGTCACCTTTCTTTAAATGGGGTGGAGCAATTAAATTCATGGTTCTAGCAGTGCATGGAGTATTTTTAAATCGATCTGGCTTGTGATTTTAATGTTTTCTTCATTGCTCAACACCAACAATGGACCAATGCCAATTTCCTCAACAACACTTGCGTCATCTGTAAAATGTGCTTGATAACCTCGCTCATAGGCTTTCTGAAGAATACTTGCTTCGAAACATTGAGGTGTGTGCACGAGATAATGTAAAGATCTATCTACACTTTCAGAATTTTCTAGTGTTCCCATCCGTAGTGAATCTTTTAGGTGCAGAACAGGAACCACTGCTTTTGAAGTTTTCAAGCCTTCAAAGCAACGTGCAATTGTTTCCAGGCTTACAAGAGGCCTCACACCATCATGAATGGCAATTTGATCACCATTGCAAATAGCCAATGCATTTTGAATGGAATGAAATCTTTCGGTTCCACCATCCACTAACTCGTGTGGAATACGGATATTAAATTGTACTAATAGTTCTTTCCAGAAGGTCACCCAATCTTTTGGGAGTGTCACGATGAGTTGTGCAGTGGGGTCGAAGTCAAAAAAACGTTCGAGCGTATGGATCAGAACAGGCTTAGCACCGAGCAGCAAAAATTGTTTGGGCAGTTCGCCACCCATGCGCTTACCAATGCCTCCTGCTGTAATGATGATGCTTTTTTTCATTGTTGTTCAAAGATAGCTAATCTATGCTTTGTTCATGGCGAGCAACTTGATCTTAGCAGTATGCAGCGTTACTTCAAAACTTTGTCCGCTGATGTATTCGCCATCTGTTTCTGCGTGCAGTACACCTTCCAAAGATTGCAATTGAAGGGGTGTTGACACTTCAAGATAATGCGCCTCCGGATGATTGATTTTTTTGCCCCGCTTTACTTTGACCACATTCTTGAGGTAGTCGAATAACGAAACCTTGCCCAACAGGGTGAGTTTAAGTTGGCCGTCATCTATTTTTGCACCTGGATGGATATGCAAGCCGTCTCCAAAAATACTCCCATTGCAAAAAGCAGCAAGCAGCAGCTCTCCTTCATAACGGAAGTCCGCAGCAGTCATTTGAACCAACGGCCTTTTATATTTCAGAAAGGTCTTGACAATGGCCAGACCATAAGAGAAATTCGGGCCAAAACGTTTGCGGAAGTTTTGTAATTCAATCACCACTGCTCCGCCAAATCCAACATCCGTTATATTGGCAAAATAGCGTTTTTCATGGGGGGTTTCGATCAAGCCGACATCAATTGTCCGAAAAGCGCCAAGGCCGATACTTTCTAAAAAATCGAATGCTTTATTCAAGCCGGCAGATCTGAAAAAATCGTTGCCCGTACCGTTTGGAACAATACCTATAATTGGTTGAAAAGCTTGGTCAGGATGCGTGCAGACAGCATTCAAAAGCACGTTAAAAGTGCCATCGCCACCAACGCCAATCAGGTGAGTGCAATTGGAATCAAGGGCATGAATGAATGAAAGCGCTTCCGCCGAATCGGAACTTTTGAAAAGATAAAAGTTAGCGCCGAATTTTTCTTTTAAAGCGGCAAGGATATGCCGGTTTATCGACGTGATTTTTTTGTTTCCGTTGGTGATGCAGTAGATAAGCGGCATCTGCCAATTTACGCAATAATTTTAGTACTGAATTTGTAGGTTGCTAGATTGCTGCCATTTTTGGCCATCGATCACTGCGGAGACGAAGTAAATGTAGTTTCCGCGCGGAAGTTTCTCTTCGCCTAGATCTGTGCCATTCCAGCTGAATTCATGATCACTGCTTTTAAAAACCACCTTGTTTTGAGCGTCGAGCACCACAATGCTGAAATCTTGCACTTCTGCCCGATCCCAATTGATTTGTAAGGCTTCGTTTTGTCCGTCTCCATTCGGAGTAAAAATATTGGGTAATGAGATTGGCGTAGTTTTTTTTGCTTGCGCTTCTTGTATTGGGGCAATTTGAGAAGGCGTAGTAATTTGTTGAACTAATTGGTCTTGAGTTGGATTGACAACTGGAACAGCATGCGGTTCGATCCCTGATGTGAATGCTTGCGCTTCCGTATTAGTTCCCGAATAAGGTTGCGCGTCAAAATCAGGAATTCCAAACGCAGTATCATCAATTATAGGAAAACAGCCGATCGGCAAAGGATCATAGTGCAAAGTTTGGATAGTTGGTTTTGTTGATTTTGTAATGATGACTTCTTTACTTTCTATTGGCTTTTTTGCTTCTTGTAGCGTTTTTCCCTCTTGCTTTTTAGGCGCAGGTTTGTCTTGCTCCAATGATAAATAAACAGCACCTGCAACTACAGCACTTGCTGCCACACCAATAAGTGTTTTAGCTAAAAGCCCAAGCCCCGTTTTGGCAGCGCCTGTACCTATAGATGACGAAATAGAAGACCACAATGCTGGGTCTACCTGGACTTGGTGGTCCTGGAGGCCTTTGGCAAATAGTTCTTTTATTTGGTCTTTTTCAGTCATATTAATCTATGTTTTCAATGCGTTCTTTCAAATAGGCCCTTGCGCGCAAGTATTGTGTTTTGGAGGTACTTTCAGAGATGCTGAGTTGTTGCGCAATTTCTTGGTGAGAGAATCCTTCGATGGCAAAAAGGTTGAAGACAGTACGGTAGCCATCTGGCAGCGCCTGAACAAGTTTGAGCAGGTCGTCGGCCATGAGTTTTTCGGCGCTGTAGTCTTGGTATGCCAACTTGTGCGAGACATCGTCTAAGGAGACGTCAGTGAGTAATTTCTTGTCTTTGCGCAGTTGGTCAAGGCAAACATTGACCGCAATTCTTTTGAGCCAACCTTCAAAAGCACCCTCTGATTTGTAATTGCCGATATGGGCAAAAATTTTGACGAAGGTATCTTGCAAGACGTCTTGTGCGCGCATTTGGTCTTTTAAATAACGCAAACACACGACGTAAAGCTTGGGGGCATAGATGTCAAATAACGCTTTTTGAGCCTTCGGACGAGCAGCAATACAACCTTGTATGAGTTCTTGTTCATCCATGACTCTTAGCACTGACGTTTATTATTTTGAAAAAGTTGCATGCGCAAAGCAAGATAGTTTATTTCTTTTAATTTAGTGGTTCAACCTAATGTCGATTTAAGCCATGAGATTCTTTATTTATATAATTGTCATCCTATTCCATGCAAATTTCCTTTTTGCCCAAAACGCAAAAACGTTGCCTTTTATTGCAGAAATACAACTCAATGACCGCTTGCAAATTCAAGTAATTGTTGCTCTCGCCGAAAAAAATCCAAATTCACCGATTACCATTTACAATGGTAAAGAAGTGTATCAGCTGTCCGTAAAAAAAAGGATAGGAGACACCATCGTTTATCAATTTCCTGCACAAGATGCCGAATGGCGAGTTGCTTTTGAAAAGGATTTTTCAGAGGCCAGAGGTTGGTGGACCAACTACAATAAAAAAGTTCCGGTTCGCTTTCCTGTTCACTTGTACATGACGCTTTCAGAAATGATTCCAAAACCTGATACCATCTTTCCGGAATTATTCGGTAGATGGAAAGTAGTGTTTGAGCCCGGAACGCCAAATGAAGAAGTGTTGGTCGGTGTATTTCAGCAAGAAATGAATGGGCGCATTTTCGGAAGTTTTTTAAGCGAAACCGGAGATTACCGGTATTTGCATGGCAATCTTGCAGATGGTAAATTGCATTTACAGACGTATACTGGCTATTGGGCCTTTGTGGTGGAGGCAGATTTAAATGGTAGCAATGAAATGACCGGGGTGTTCTACAGTGGAGGAAAATCAAGCACCCCTTTTAAGGCAACTAGAGATGAAGCCGTTCAATTAAGAAATGAGGCAGAACTCACTTATTTGATCAAAAGAGATGAAAGGGTAGTGCTCAATAATTTGATTAAACTCAATGGTAGAAAAACCAATCTTGATTTTTCAAAAAAAGGACAAGTAACCCTGATTCAAATAATGGGAACATGGTGCCCGAATTGCATCGATGAAACGAATCTTTTAAGGGCATTAAAAGAAACCTACGGACCAAAGGGTTTAGAAATTGTAGCGTTGGGCTTTGAAGTAGGCAACGATTCTAAAAAGCAAAGAAGTCGTTTAAAGAAATTTGCCAAGGACTTACAGGTCAATTACCCAGTTTTTTTGGCAGGGACTTCCAGCAAAGAAGCCGCGGCAGCCTATTTTCCAATGTTGAATGGCATCATGAGTTTTCCGACCTCGATTTTAGTTGACCGACAAGGAAAAATAATCGCCATACATACTGGCTTTAGTGGCCCAGCGACGGGAACAGCTTATACAGAACTCGTAGAGAAATTCAAGCAAGAAATAGAGGGCGCGCTTAATGAATAACGGCTTATCTGCCCATTAAGAAGGGATACTTATCGATGTTCTTGAGTGCGATGCTCGTGCCACGTGCCACCGCTCTTAGCGGGTCTTCTGCAATGTGAACAGGTAGTTTTGTTTTGGCAGAAATACGTTTGTCAAGACCGCGAAGCATTGAACCACCCCCTGCTAAATAGATACCTGTTTTGTAGATATCTGCAGAAAGCTCTGGTGGCGTCATTTCAAGTGCGCTGAGGATCGCTTCTTCAATTTTAGAAATTGTTTTGTCGAGCGCATGTGCCACTTCTTGGTAAGAAACCATAATTTCTTTAGGGATACCGGTCATGAGGTCACGACCGCGAACCGCGAAGTCTGCTGGTGGGTTTTCTAGTTCAGGCAAGGCAGCACCCACTTCAATTTTAATTTGTTCGGCGGTGCGTTCACCGACCAAGATGTTGTGTTGGCGGCGCATGTATTCTTCGATGTCGTTGGTGAAGTCATCGCCGGCAATTCGGATAGATTTATCACAAACGATACCACCAAGTGCAATAACGGCAATTTCGGAAGTACCACCGCCTATGTCGATGATCATGTTACCCATTGGTTCTTCTACGTCAATACCAATACCAATAGCCGCAGCCATTGGTTCGTGGATGAGGTAAACTTCTTTTGCTCCGGCGTGTTCTGCGGAGTCTTGGACAGCGCGTTTTTCAACTTCTGTAATCCCCGATGGGATACAAATTACCATACGGAGAGTAGGGTTAAACAAGCTACGACCTGGATTGATCATTTTGATCATGCCTTTGATCATTTGTTCGGCACTCTGGAAGTCGGCAATTACACCATCTTTCAGCGGACGAACCGTCTCGATGAGTTTGTGTGTTTTACCGTGCATTTGTTGTGCCTTTCTTCCGATGGCAACCACCTTACCCGTTTGGATATCTTTGGCTACAATTGAAGGTTCGTCGACAACAACTTTGTCGTTCCAAATAATCAGGGTGTTTGCTGTACCGAGGTCGATGGCAATTTCCTGTGTAAGAAAGTTAAAAAGGCCCATTTTAAGCGCTTATTGGTTTTTGTAATTTCTTCTTATTCGAAGAATATGTTGAAAGGTTACGTTTATAGTGTGGTTTTGTAAAAAACTTTCACTTTATTTTTTAATGTTTGAAATGGCGCACTCCTGTGAATAACATTTTCATCTGATTTTCATCACAATAAGTGATTGAAAGTTCGTCTTTGACTGAGCCACCTGGTTGAATGACAGCATTGATACCTTCTAAATGAGCGATTTCTACACAGTCTGGGAAGGGGAAAAATGCATCGCTGGCCATAGCCGCACCATTGAGGTCGAAACCAAAGGTCTTTGCTTTGTGAATGGCTTGTTTGAGTGCATCAACGCGCGAAGTTTGACCTGTGCCGCTCGCGAGAAGCTGGCCGTTTTTAGCCAAAATAATGGTATTGGATTTGGTGTGCTTTACGAGTTTGTTGGCAAACAGGAGGTCTTCTACTTCTTGAGCAGAAGGAGCAAGTTTGGTTTTCACCTCTAAATTTTCTGCGCTTTCTGTAGCTAAATCGGCATCTTGTACGAGGTAGCCGTTGAGCGCGCTGCGCACAAGTGTTTGAGGCAAGGCTACGTCGTGTTGAATAAGAATGATGCGGTTCTTTTTGGATTGCAAAAGTTCAAGCGCGTCTTCTTTATATGACGGCGCAATGAGTACTTCGCAGAATAATTCATTTACAAGAGCTGCTGTAGCTATATCAATTTCATCATTGGCGATGAGAATTCCCCCAAAGGCACTGACAGGGTCGGCTTCAAGGGCGGCTTCATAGGCTTCTTTTAGTGTGGGGCGCGTGGCTAATCCACAGGCGTTGTTGTGTTTGAGAATGGCAAAAGTGGGGCCGTCAGTTTTGAATTCTTGCATCAGGCGAACAGCTGCATCGACATCAAGTAGGTTGTTATAAGAAAGTTCTTTGCCATGAAGCTTGGTAAATAGCGCATCGAGATCGCCAAAGAAAACTCCTTTTTGATGTGGATTTTCGCCATAGCGCAATGGGCTTTGTTTCTCCTCGCTAATTTTCAAGTAAGCGCTTTCTTGACTCATGAAATATTGATGGATCATGGTGTCGTAGTGTGAAGACACATGAAAAGCTTCGGCTGCAAAGGTGTGTCTTTGCTCAAGAGTCGTTTGAGCACCCTGTGCGTCTAGAATTTCAGCGAGTTGGGCATATTGCTTGACACTTGGAATGATGACAACATCGTTGTAGTTTTTGGCCGCCGCTCTGATGAGCGAAATGCCGCCAATATCAATTTTTTCAATGATATCTTCATGGCTTGCGCCGGATGAAACAGTTTGTTCAAACGGATATAAATCGACGATCACTAAATCGATGGATGCCAAGCCATGGGCTTGCATATGAGCTTGATCAGGAGCGAAATCGCGGCGATTGAGAATGCCTCCGAAAATAGCAGGATGCAAAGTTTTCACGCGCCCACCTAAGATTTCCGGAAAAGCAGTAACGTCTTCAACGGCAGTGACGGGAATTCCCATTTCTTGAATAAAGGCGAGTGTGCCACCTGTAGATAGTATTTCTACGTTATTGGCATGTAGTTTTTCGACGATTGGAGCTATGCCATCTTTGTAAAATACAGAAATAAGGGCGCGTTGAATTGATTTTTGGACTGTCATGATATTCAGGAAAGTGCAAAGGTAAGGGGTATAATTAAAAAGGCCCGCAAATTGCGAGCCTTTTTATAAAATCCGGAACACATTTAGTTCACTTCGATCATGAATTTACGTTCCACATATAACAGGCTACCGCCGCTTCTATCCGGAACACATTTCACAACCCTCTGGGTCGTCTAATGAACAAGCGATGGCTGCTTGTTGGTCTTCGATCGCTTGAGCCTTAGGTTCTTCGACGACTGTTTTATCGACAGTAAATTTAATGGCATCAGTGGCAGCTTTCGTACGAAGGTAGTACATACCTGTTTTGAGGCCTTTTTCCCAACCGTAGAAGTGCATGGAGGTCAGTTTGCCGAAGTTGGCATTTTCCATGAAGATGTTGAGAGATTGGCTCTGACAGATGTAAGCTCCACGGTCGGCAGCTTGCTCAATGATTGCTTTTTGAGAGATTTCCCATGCAGTCTTGTAGAGGTCTTTGAGGTGCTGTGGGATTTCTTGGATGTTTTGGATAGATCCGTTTGCAGCCATGATTTTTTGACGCATGTCTTTGTTCCAAAGGCCTTCTTTGACGAGGTCTTTGAGTAGGTGTTTGTTGACGATGATGAATTCGCCAGACAATACGCGACGCGTGTAGATATTGGAAGTGTAAGGTTCAAAACACTCGTTGTTACCGAGAATTTGAGCTGTAGAGGCGGTTGGCATTGGCGCAAGTAAAAGTGAATTGCGCACACCGTGTTTTTTAACTTCTTCTTTGAGGACATCCCATTCCCAACGGCTGGTTGGCGTAACGCCCCACATGTCAAATTGGAAGATTCCTTTTGATACAGGTGATCCTTTGATGGTTTCGTAAGGGCCATCTACTTTGGCGAGGTCTTTAGACGCCGTCATGGAAGCAAAATAGATGGTTTCAAATACTTCGCGGTTCAAAGCACGTGCTTCTTCAGACTCGAACGGATAACCAAGCATGATGAAGGCATCGGCTAAACCTTGAACGCCTAATCCGATCGGACGGTGACGCATATTGGAATTGCGCGCTTCTTCTACTGGATAGAAGTTGTTGTCGATGATGCGGTTGAGGTTGAGCGTAGCTTGATAAGTAACTTCGAAGAGTTTGTCGTGGTCAAAGGCGCCTTCTTCTGTAACAAATTTAGGGAGTGCTAATGAGGCAAGGTTACAAACCGCGACTTCGTCAGGTGCGGTGTATTCGATGATCTCTGTACATAAGTTTGAAGACTTAATAGTACCGAGATTTTGCTGATTTGATTTGGAGTTAGCCGCATCTTTGTAAAGCATGTAAGGCGTGCCAGTTTCGATTTGTGATTCGAGGATTTTGAACCAGAGGTCTTGTGCTTTGATTGTTTTACGACCTTTTCCTTCTTGCTCGTATTTGGTGTAGAGCTTTTCAAAGGCGGCGCTGTGAGAATCTGAAAGACCAGGACATTCGTGCGGACACATGAGGGTCCAGTCGCCGTTTTCTTTAACGCGCTTCATGAATAAATCTGGAATCCAGAGGGCATAGAAGAGGTCGCGAGCGCGTTGTTCTTCTTTACCGTGGTTTTTCTTGAGATCGAGGAAATCAAAGACGTCTGCATGCCATGGCTCGATGTAAATGGCAAATGAACCTTTTCTTTTACCTCCACCTTGATCGACATAACGAGCGGTGTCGTTGAACACACGAAGCATGGGCACAATACCGTTAGATGCGCCGTTGGTGCCTTTGATGTATGAACCCGTTGCGCGGATGTCGTGGATAGACAAACCAATACCACCAGCAGATTGCGAAATTTGAGCGCAAGATTTCAGCGTATCGTAGATGCCGCTGATGCTATCTTCTTTCATGGTGAGCAAGAAACAAGAAGACATTTGCGGTTTGGGTGTACCGGAATTAAAGAGTGTAGGTGTGGCATGTGTAAACCAACCTTCTGACATCAGGTTATAGGTTTTGATGGCAGCTTGGATATCATCTTTGTGAATACCCACAGCAACGCGCATCAGCATTTGTTGCGGACGTTCTGCAATTTTGCCATTCAAGCGCATGAGGTAGGAGCGTGTCAAGGTCTTGAAGCCAAAGTAGTCGTAGCGGAAGTCACGGTCATAGATGATACTGGAGTCGAGCACTTCTTTGTTGGCCATGATGATTTGATAGACGTCGTCTGCTAGGAGCGCAGCAGATTCGTTCGTCTTGGAATCAACGTAGTGGTAAAGATCGTGCATGACTTCAGAGAAAGTCTTTTTGGTCTCTTTGTGCAGATTAGATACTGCAATACGAGATGCCAACAGCGCGTAATCTGGATGATCGATGGTTTTGGCAGCGGCAACTTCAGCTGCGAGGTTATCGAGTTCGGTTGTGCTGACACCATCAAAAAGCCCTTCGATGACCTTCATGGCAACGGCTTCTGGCGACACGAGTGGGTCTAGGCCATAACACATCTTGACGATGCGGGCCGTAATTTTATCAAATTTGACGGCCTCTTTTTTTCCGTCTCTTTTTACAACGTACATATGCTCCTTATATTAATAGTGTTAGTTAGGTTAAAAATCTTCGTCAAGACTAAATGCTTGATTTTCTTTGCCGGCCAAAACGCCTGCTTTTTGGTATTCACCCACTCTTTTTTCAAAGAAGTTCGTTTTACCTTGGATGGAAATCATATCCATGAAGTCGAAAGGGTTGGTCGCGTTATAAACACGATCGTTACCTAGCTCGACTAATAAGCGGTCTGCTACAAACTCGATGTACTGACCCATGAGGTCGCTGTTCATGCCGATGAGTTTTACAGGAAGAGCGTCGGTGACAAATTCTTTTTCGATTTCTACTGCATTGGTGATGATTTCGCGCACTTTTTCTTTGGGTAATTTATTGACCAAGTGCTTGGTGTAAAGTAAACAAGCGAAGTCGCAGTGAAGGCCTTCATCTCGGGAAATGAGTTCGTTCGAGAAAGAAAGACCTGGCATGAGGCCGCGTTTTTTGAGCCAGAAAATGGAACAAAACGACCCGGAGAAGAAGATACCTTCCACAGCAGCGAATGCAACTAAGCGTTCGGCATAAGAACCTTGATCAATCCAACGAAGGGCCCAATCCGCTTTTTTACGGACGCAATCGACAGTATCAATGGCATTGAAAAGGTAATTTTTTTCTTGGGTGTCTTTGATGTAGGTATCAATGAGTAGCGAATAGGTTTCGGAATGGATGTTTTCCATGGTCACCTGAAAACCATAAAAGAATTTGGCTTCGGTATATTGAACCTCATTGAGAAAGTGTTCGGCTAGGTTTTCATTGACGATGCCATCTGAGGCAGCAAAAAAGGCCAAAACGTGTTTGATGAAATGACGTTCGTCGTCGGTGAGTTTGTTTTCCCAGTCGATGAGATCCGGGGAAAGGTCGATTTCTTCTGCAGTCCAAAAACTAGCCTCGGCTTTTTTATAAAAGCTCCAGATGTCGTCGTGTTGAATCGGGAACAGTACGAATCGGCTTTTATTTTCTTCAAGAATCGGTTCGTGTAGTGTTTTTGTCATGGCTTTTGGGTTGCAGATTTCTATTTAAATCAGGGATACAAAAATTGTTAAAATTCGGGCTCAAATCAATTAAAGAAATTAACATTTATTCGCGGTTTTCAACACTAAAAAGCGCAAACCTTTCACGGACAAACCCTTCAGCGGATTTCAACACGCCGCAGAAAGATATTCACATGGTTGGGCAGTAAGTTTTGATAATTTTTCCGAAGAAAATTGTGGCGATTAACAGATAATTTTTGTATGACAGAGAACCTCAATAAAGTTAACACATTCACGTTTGAATTGTTGCGGACAGCATCCGCACTTTTAAACATCGAATTGTTAAATCTGCTCAAACGATGGCTACATATATTCAGCGGCTTGGATTGGTCTTGAAAAATTATTCAGATGGCTTGGGCCATTTAGTTTTTACCAATGTTTGTTTGCATTGTAACAGAGAACTTGTGCGCGAAGAGCGCTATTTGTGCTGGATCTGTTGGCAAGCACTAGAACGCACTTATTTTGAATTGCAAAAAGGTCCGACCAAACTCGATCAATTGTTTTGGAGTCGCGTAAAAATTGAACATACTTGTGCGCTGTATTTTTATGGAAAAGGAACGGTGAGTCAATCTTTGATTCGCGCGTTGAAGTATGATTTTAAAGCGCCGCTTGGCATTTACCTAGGCGAACATATGGCAAAAGTGCTCGACGCACATCCGATTAAAAACGTCGATGGAATTATTCCGGTTCCAATTCACCCAAAAAAGAAGTTTGCAAGGGGCTATAATCAAAGCGAGTTATTGGCTAGAGGACTTGCCAAAGCCTGGGGTGTGCCCGTCTTAAAGAGTCTGGTCCGAAAGAGAAAAAATACGGCAAGTCAAACAACGAATGACCGTTTTGGGCGTTGGGAGAACGTTCAAAATATTTTTTTTGCAACGGCCCAAACAGGACAATTCCAACATATATTAATCGTCGATGATGTCATTACGACCGGAGCAACACTGGAGTCTTTAGCAAATGCAATTAAAGCGGCAGATCCGCAAGTTCAAATTAGTTTGCTTAGCTTCGCTTTTACGAAATAACAAATGGCAAAAAACGCACTTATTATTGGCGCTGGTTTAGCGGGAACTTGTTTGGCGCATCGCCTGCTTTCTAGCGGAATCGATGTTCAAATTTTAGATCAAGGCAGCAATCATTCGAGTGCCATCGCCGCCGGCATGGTCAATCCTATGGTGTTTCGACGCATGAATAAATCTTGGCGCCTGGACGAATTTTTACCCGAAGCCCAAGCATTTTATAGAGATATAGAGCAGCAACTGCAGACCAAATTTTACCATCCGATTGTGATCCGCCGTTTTTTTTCAAGCGCCGAAGAACGCGATAGTTGGCAGCAAAAGGCCAGTCAAGAAGCGTATCAGAATTATTTGGAAAAGTTAAGCCCAGCAGACCTCGAAAATCAAGCGGCAATCAATCTCTTCGGAAGTGGCCGAGTGCGCAATGCTTTTTGGATCGACGCTGCCAATTGGGTGAAGGAGCATCTGGCGTATTTTGCTGCACAGGGCAACTTATTGCAAAAGCCATTCGAAGCTAAAGCTTGGGACCCCGCAACCCGCAAATATGATGGAATAACATACGACTACGTGATTTTCTGCATGGGATATCAGCAAAAAGAGGAGCCAACCTTTGCCTACTTGCCTCTGCAACAAACCAAAGGTCAAACACTGTTAATTGAAAGCGCTTTGTTGTCGGACGCAGAGTCATTGAATCGCAAATGCTTTGTTTTGCCCTACGGAAAGGGGCGTTTTCGAGTTGGTGCAACTTATGAATGGAATAATGCTACCTTACACCATACGCCCGAAGCCCGCGAAATATTGCTGCAAAACCTCTCCGCACTTGGTTCATATGAGCCCGTGGTGATGGAACAAGCAGCAGGTGTGAGGCCAACTGTTTTGGACCGCAGACCACTTATGGGCAAGCATCCTGATTTCGACGGCGTGTTTGTGTTCAATGGACTCGGCACAAAAGGCTACATGATGGCCCCAACTTTAGCACGTGAATTAGCGGCATTTATAACGATGAACACTCCCCTGCATCCCGAAACCAACATCAGTAGATTTACGGAAAGCAAGGTGTGATTTACACCTTGTTATATGGCTTAGATTCCGTACTTTTGCAACCTATGAAGCACATCCGCAATTTTTGTATTATTGCCCACATTGACCACGGCAAAAGCACCTTGGCAGATCGCTTGCTCCAAACGACCGGCACCATCTCTGACCGCGAAATGCAAGCCCAAGCCCTCGACGACATGGATCTCGAGCGCGAGCGCGGCATCACCATCAAGTCTCACGCCATTCAAATGAGCTACAAACACGAGGGCCAGGACTACATCCTGAACCTCATCGACACCCCCGGGCACGTCGATTTTTCTTACGAAGTTTCGCGCTCTATCGCTGCATGCGAAGGGGCCTTGTTAATTGTAGATGCCTCTCAAGGCATCGAAGCACAAACGATTTCCAATCTCTATTTGGCGCTAGAGCACGACCTCGAAATCATTCCGATCCTCAACAAGATGGATTTACCAGGCGCCATGCCAGAAGAGGTCTCCGATCAAATTATGGAGCTCATCGGTTGCGACATCGAAGACATCATTCAAGCTTCAGGTAAAACAGGTTTAGGTGTAGACAAAATTTTGGAAGCGGTTGTCAATCGCATACCGGCGCCAAAAGGCGATGAGTCTGCTCCTTTACAAGCCATGATTTTCGACTCCGTATTCAATCCTTTCCGAGGCATCATCGCTTATTACCGCGTCAAAAACGGCGTGCTCAAAAAGGGTCAAAAGGTCCGATTTTTAAATACCGGACGCGACTACAACGCCGACGAAATCGGAATCCTCAAAATGGACCTCTCCCCTAAAAATGAAGTTAGAGCTGGAGATGTAGGTTACATTATTTCAGGAATCAAAGCCGCCAACGAAGTTAAGGTTGGCGACACCATCACCGGCTCAGACAACCCTTGCGAGACCGCCATCAAAGGTTTTGAAGACGTGAAGCCGATGGTCTTTGCAGGCATTTACCCCGTCGACACCGAAGACTACGAAGAGCTGCGCTACTCTATGGAAAAACTCCAGCTGAACGATTCTTCCTTGGTATTTGAACCAGAGTCGTCAGCAGCGCTTGGTTTTGGTTTCCGTTGTGGCTTCCTTGGCATGCTCCACATGGAGATCATTCAAGAACGTCTCGAGCGCGAATTCAACATGACCGTCATTACCACGGTACCAAACGTATCTTACAAAGCGTACATGAAAAAAGATCCGGATGAGGTTTTGATTGTCAATAATCCTTCTGAATTACCAGACCCTTCTGGCATGGACCGCATCGAAGAGCCGTACATCAAAGCACAAGTCATTACCAAAACGGAATATGTTGGTTCTATCATGACCCTGTGCATCGAAAAGCGCGGCGAGCTTCAAAATCAAGTGTACCTTACCCAAGACCGCGTCGAAATCACTTTTGAAATGCCACTCGCCGAAATCGTCTTCGATTTCTATGACCGCCTCAAATCCGTTTCTCGTGGTTATGCTTCATTTGACTACCACCCAATCGGTTACAAAGAATCCGACTTGGTCAAGATGGACCTCCTACTCAATGGCGAACAAGTAGATGCACTTTCTGCTTTAGTACACCGCAGCAACGCATTTGATTTAGGTAAGAAAATCTGTATCAAATTGCGCGAACTCATCCCCCGTCAGCAATTCGAAATTCCAATTCAAGCGGCTATTGGCGCCAAAGTCATTGCGCGTGAAACCATCAAAGCATTGCGCAAAGACGTTACAGCCAAGTGCTACGGCGGTGACATCACCCGTAAACGTAAACTTTTAGAAAAACAAAAGGCAGGTAAAAAACGCATGCGCCAAGTGGGTCGTGTAGAAGTTCCACAAGAAGCGTTTTTGGCTGTCCTTAAACTCAACGACTAAACCCCTAAACACATCAATATGCAAGCACTGATTTCTGCTCACTCCGGACTGCGTTGGATCGCATTACTTTTATTGCTTTTGGCTATTTTCAATGCGTTCACTGCTACTAACTATGAAAAGAAACACCGTTTGGTGAACTTATTCACCATGATCACTTTTCATACTCAGTTGTTGCTCGGCTTGGTTCTTTACTTTACCTCTGAAAAAGTCCAATTTGTTGAGGGCTGGATGAAAGAAACGATTTATCGCTTTTACGGCATGGAGCATATTTCAGGTATGCTTTTGGCTATCATCGCCATCACCATCGGCCACAGCAAATCTAAAAAAGGAGCAGATGACGCTGCTAAATTTAAAGCCATCAAAGTGTGGTACGTACTTGCATTCATTTTGGTTTTGGCCTTTATTCCATGGCCTTTCCGCACTGAGTTAGGAGCAGGATGGTTCTAAAAAGTTGTTTATTTTTCGCGTTATTTCTCTTGCTTTTCTCTTGTCAAACCACAACAGAAAATAGTGAAGAGCTAGCAACCCAAACTCCAGCAGAGCAAGGAGCTAGCTTGTACACCATGCATTGTGCACAGTGTCATGGCGAAGATGGCAAGCTAGGCTCTAGCGGCGCAAAAGACCTGAGTAAGTCTGTTCTCGCAGACCAACAAGTCTTACAAATTATTAAAAATGGAAAAGGCGCAATGCCATCGATGAAAGCCCTCCTAGAAACCGAAGACAACATCCATCTCGTGCTCAGTCACGTCAAAGCCCTACGTCGTTAATGCAAGGCCACGTCACCGTAGATGCAGTTGAAGAGCGTTGTGTGCTAGTTGGCGTCATTACCTCAGAAACCACTGAAGAAGTTGCACAAGAGCACCTCGATGAGCTTGAATTTTTGGCCGAAACAGCAGGTGCTATTACTGTAGAAAAGTTTTTTCAAAAATTACCTTACCCGAATCCTCGCACTTATGTGGGTACGGGAAAGCTCGAAGAAATCAAACAATACATGAAGGCGCTCGACATCGAGCTCATTATTTTTGACGACGAACTCAGCCCTTCTCAATTGCGCAACATAGAACGCGAACTCGAGTGCAAAGTGTTGGACCGCACTATTCTGATCTTGGATATTTTTGCGAGTCGTGCCCGCACATTTCATGCTAAAACACAAGTAGAACTCGCGCAATTGCAATACATGTTGCCCCGCCTGACACGAATGTGGACCCACCTCGAGCGTCAAAAAGGAGGAATCGGTTTGCGTGGCCCAGGTGAATCTCAGATCGAAACCGACCGCCGCATCATTCAGCAGCGCATTGCACTCATGAAAGAGCGCTTGCGCGAGATTGACAAACAAATGACGGTACAACGCAGTAACCGAGGGCAGTTGGTCCGGGTGGCCTTAGTGGGTTATACCAATGTGGGCAAAAGCACCATCATGAATTTACTTTCAAAGTCCGATGTTTTTGCTGAAAACAAACTTTTTGCAACCCTTGACACCACCGTAAGAAAAGTCGTCATTGACAACATGCCTTTGCTTTTAACGGACACCGTTGGTTTCATTCGCAAGTTGCCACAACAACTCATGGAATCTTTCAAGTCTACCTTAGACGAGGTTCGCGAAGCAGATTTGTTGGTTCATGTTTTAGATATCGCTCATCCAAACTTTGAAGAGCATTTTGAGGTGGTTAACGAGACCCTCAATGAAATTGACAACACGGAAAAGCCGACGATCATCGTCTTCAACAAAATCGATGCCTACCAGCCGCCACTTGCCGAACTCAACGAGCCAGAAGAAGACATCCGAACACTAGAGTCACTCAAAAAATCCTGGATGTCCAAAATGGGAAAAACCCGCTGCGTTTTTATTTCAGCGACCGATAAAGAGAATGTAGAGGAGCTCAAGCAAGTCTTATACGAAGAAGTTAAGGCGATCTTTAAGGTGAGGTATCCTTACAATAACTTCTTGTACTGATTATTTCAGGATTGATTTTTCTCGAAAAGGAGAAAATTTATTTGACCACCAGTTCGAGGTCTATTTGCCTTTTCTTTGTGCTAACCTGATCGATTCGTACCTGAACGCGGTCTCCGAATTGGTATGTTTTCTTGGTTTTGGCACCAACAAGTTGGAATTTTTCTTGGTCGAAATAAAAACGATCGCCAGGAATAGACATCATCGGAACCATTCCTTCACAAAAGTTCTCATCCATGCGCACAAACATGCCGTGGTCAGCAATACCGGAAATGGTGCCTTCGAAAACCTCGCCAACAAATTCCATCGCATATAGCGATTGAAAGAATTTAGTCGATTCGCGTTCTGCCTCGGCGGCTTTGCGTTCGTTTTTGGAAATGCGCTGACAAATGGCGCCAAGTTCACCTCCGTATTTATGTTTTTTGGAGGTGAGTTCTTCTTGCAAAATGCGGTGCACGACTAAATCGGCGTAACGTCTGATGGGAGACGTAAAGTGCGAGTAATGTTTGAATGCAAGACCATAATGCCCAATGTTTGTGGTGTCGTAGCTTGCCTTCGCCATTGAGCGAATAGCCATAGATTGCACCAATGAGAATTCGTTTTCGTTGCGAATTTCTTCGAAGAGTTCGTTGAGGTTTTTGGCAATATTAAGTGGGTCATTGATGTCAACTTTATGACCAAATTTTTCGATGAAAACCGCAAAAAGCTCCATTTTTGAGGGGTCTGGCGTATCGTGTACACGGTAGATCATCGGAAAGCTTTCCTGCCCTTTCTTTTTGGGAGAGAGGAATTCTGCTACTTTTCTGTTGGCGAGCAACATGAATTCTTCAATGAGCTTATGTGCATCTTTGGAGGTTTTGATCACGACACCGTTTGGGTTGCCCTCCTCGTTGAGTTTAAAGCGCATTTCTTCAGACTCGATGCTGAGTGCGCCATTTTTAAGGCGTTGCTTGCGGTAAATTTTAGCGATGTCATCGATTCTTTTCAGAATGGTGTCATATTCGCCTGCCTTGCCTTCTAAAATTTCTTGTGCTTCTTCGTAGGTATAGCGTCGCTTAGAATGGATAACGGTTTTGCCGTACCATTCTTTGAAGATTTTGCCGGTGTCGTCAAGTTCAAATACTGCTGAGAAGGCAAATTTATCTTCATTGGGACGCAGCGAACAAGCCAAATTACTCAGTTGTTCGGGAAGCATTGGAATAACGCGGTCTACTAAATATACTGAATTTGAACGCAAGAGTGCTTCTTGATCCATGGCAGAACCAGGGCGCACATAATGACTGACATCGGCAATGTGAACGCCGATTTCTAAGTGGCCATTTTCTAGTTCTTGGTATGAAATGGCATCGTCAAAATCTTTCGCGTCGAAGGGGTCGATGGTAAAGGTGAGCACAGGCCTGAAATCGCGTCTTTGGGCAACTTCTTTGGGGTCGAGGTCTATGCCGATGAGTTCTGCCTCGGCCATGACTGCATCGGGAAAAACAGGATTGATACCTTGATTATATAAAATCGATAGCATTTCTGTTTCATTGCTACCAGACTTACCAAGCCTCACCAATACTTCTCCGTATGGTCTTTCGGCGCTTTTGGGCCAAACCGTTATTTTGACAAGTGCTTTTTCGCCATGAAGGGCGCCATTGAGTTTGTCATGCGGAATTTTGATTTCAACACCCGACCTCGCGTTGTCTGGAACCATTAGCGCATCGTTGTTGCGGATTTGGATAGTTCCTACAAATTGAATCCGGTCGCGTTCGGTAACTTCTGTAACTGCTCCTTCGTCGCGGCTTGATCCTTGCTTGAAAACACGCACTTTGACAGTGTCGCCGTTGAGGGCTTGTCCAATATTTGTTGGTCCAATATAGATGTCTTTGGCATAACCTTGAACGGTTACAAAACCTGCTCCGCGCTGCGTGATTGATATGGTGCCTTCGAGTAAGGAGTCAGCGCCTGAAAGTTTATAGGTATGGTGATTGATGCGTTGAATGGCTTTTTTGTTAGACAGCACACTCAAGGAATCAAAAACTACCTGACGTGCGCGGGCATCGCGGGCATCGAGTAAGGTGCAAACTTGTTTATGAGTGAGCTCTACGCCGGGGTTTTGTTCGAAAATACGCATCACTAAGGTGGTGATGCCTGCTTTTTTTCTAGGAGCTTGAGCTGCGGGTGTTTTGTGTTTGCGCTTGGACATTAGTGTCTGACAACCAATTTACGCGTAATGCTCTTGGAACCAGGCGCTTCAAAAACGAGGAAGTAAATACCACTATTGAGATCGCTCACGTTGATCTTGCGATTGGACGTAAGCACCTCGCGTGCAATGACGTTTCCAAGGGCATCTACCATTTTGAGCTGCAATTGTTCTACACCTGTAAATTGAATATTCACGTATTCTGTACTTGGGTTGGGGGCTACGGTAATGTTAATGTCTTCTTTAAAGACTGGTTTGGTGGCGGCAAGGTAATCGACTACGAGGTCTACGGAGTCGAGCATGTTGAGACCGTTAGTGGTGATGTAGTAACGGTAATGTGCCTGACCAAAAGTGTTGTCTTCTGGATCTACAGAAACTTTCATTTTGCCGTATTCGCCATCGTTGATTGTGAATAATACAGCTTGTGTGCCAGGAGAGGTCCAAGGATTGGTATTCATCTGACCAGAAGAATAACAAGTGCCTCCAAAAGGATCAGTTGCGTGACCCCAGCAAAGGGCGTCTGTCCATCCTGTTGGGATATTGATTTGTTTACGGGTTATGCGCCATTGGGCAGCAGAACCAGTATTGTTAACGACATCAAACGGGATGTCAAAGGATGCTCCGGATGGCGCTACAACGGTGTGTGTTTGACCAGAAATATCTGTGGTTTGACCGTCGATATGAATAACGATATTGTTTTGTGCCATGATGGCGGCACTGAGTATACAGAAGATGGAGAGAAATAAGGTTTTCATAACATACACTTTGTTCAAAAATACGCTTTTCAGCCCACTTATCAAAATCTGAGCCATTTTTTGCATCGCTGCTTTTTTCTTACTTTTGAATTCGGCAAGGTTTTTGTCTTGTCGGGGAAAATTCAAATTATGAAACAATTATTTTTACTCTTTTTAGTTGGCACTTTTTCTTTGGCCACTTTTGCGCAGGAACCAGCTGCTGAAACAGCGCTCAACCAAAAACACGTGCCTTCTGTCAAGTTGGTAGATATGAAAGGCAAGGCTGTTAATACCGCAGAACTCACAGCAAATGGCCCTGTAATTATCAGTTTTTGGGCTACTTGGTGTGCGCCTTGCAAAAAAGAATTGAATACAATCCATGAGGTTTATGATGATTGGGTGGCTGAAACCGGCGTTACACTTGTCGCTATTGCCATCGACGACGAAAAAACCAAAAGTCAAGTTCCAGTTTATGTGAATGGTAAGGCTTGGGACTACACCGTTTTAATGGACCCTAACTGGGATTTCAAGCGCGCCATGGGGGTTAATAATGTACCACATACTTTTTTAGTCGATAAAAATGGCGTTATCGTCTATTCCCACAATAATTACGCCCCAGGCGACGAAGAAAAACTTTACCAAGAATTGCTCAAGCTGAGCGAAAAATAATACATGAAGAACATCTACAAGCTCCTCGGTATCTTGTTGCTGAGTCCGGTTGTCTTTTCGCAAGGCAACATTACAGGCAATATGGAAACCGTGTTTCAGTACCTAAATGAAGACACCGTCATCAATGCTAAGCAGCCTGTTCAAAAAGGTTTGCTCAATTCATACATGAATGTGTTTTATACGCAGGGAAACTTCAAAGCCGGACTGCGTTTTGAATCTTATTTGCCGCGTATTCAAGGTTATCCAAATCGTTTTGACGGCACCGGAATTGGCATGCGTTACGTGGGTTACCAGAATGACTTTGTCGATGTCACGCTCGGCACATTTTATGAGCAATTCGGTACAGGTTTGGCTTTAAGAACTTATGAAGACCGCAACTTAGGTTACGACAATTTACTCGATGGTATGCGCATAGTTTTACGCCCGGGCAAAGGAGTTGTTGTCAAAGGTGTTTACGGAACCCAACGACTTTCTTTTCAGCAAGGTCAAATTGTTCATGGCGCTGGTTTGGTTCGCGGTACAGACGCAGAGTGGCACCTCAACGAAGGGCTGAGCTTCCTAAAAGACAAAAAACTAGACGTGGTCTTGGGGGCGTCTTTTGTCAGTAAGTTTCAAGAAGATGATAATCCAGAGTGGGTTTTACCTCAAAACGTAGCTGCCTACGGCGGTCGCGTCAAGTTAACCTATGGCAATTTTTATGCGGATGCCGAGTTCATTCAAAAAGAGCAAGACCCGTCCTCAGACAATCAATACATCTATAATTACGGCCACGCAGCGATTTTCAACTTGCGCTACACCAAAAAAGGTCTAGGTATTTTACTTTCGGGCAAGTCCGTGGACAACATGAGCTTTCGGTCTGACCGCACCAAAGATTTACAAGACTTGCTCGTCAATTTTTTACCTTCATTGAACAAGACGCACACCTACAATTTGGTTGCGACACTTTATCCATATGCTACACAACCGATGGGAGAAGTAGCCTACCAAGCCGATGTCTTATACACCTTTAAAAAAGGCACCCAACTCGGTGGTAAATACGGCACCACCGTCGGCTTGAATTATTCCACAACGTATCGACCAGAGCAAACTCTAAACGGCATCGACCTTAATGATTCATCTCGCGTTGTGTACCACACGCGTCCATTTGCTTTAAGCGATAGCCTTTATTGGCAAGACATCAACTTCAACATCACCAAAAAATTCAATAAGCAGTGGAGTGGTATTTTGAGTTACTACGACATTAAAATCAACAATGATGTCGTTAAGGTAAGTGATGCAAAAGGAATTATTCACGCTAGAATCGCTGTATTGGAAGGCACATACAAGATCAATGCACACAACGCTTTGCGCTGGGAGCTCCAAGGCATGTGGGTTCAAAGAAATGAACTGGGCATCAACGATAAAGGTAATTGGGCAACTGCTTTGTTGGAATACACGATTTCTCCAGGTTGGTTTTTCTCAGTAATGAATCAATATAATTATGGCAACGACGACGCCAGCAAACGCGTCAATTATCCGATTGTAACTTGTGGCTATATCAAAGACGCCACTCGTTTGACTGTTTCTTACGGCCGCCAGCGCGCTGGTTTATTTTGTGTAGGAGGGGTTTGCAGACCAGTTCCTGCCAACAACGGACTCATGATCAATCTAACGCACAGTTTTTAATATGAAACAAGGAATTTTATTTGTTGCTTTTGCCATTCTTTTTGGGCTTAATTTGCTTCCGTCTTGCGACCGCATTACCAATCCATATCCGCCGGGTATAAACTTAGAGTTAGATACAACGCTATATCCAGGCAATTGGGCTGATTACCTTGCCAACGAATGGCCGACTTTCGCTTTGAATACCAATACAGACCGCAACATCCTTATAGAAGATTTTACAGGTCATAAATGCATCTTCTGCCCTGCTGCCGCAGACCTCGCGCATCAATTACAAGAAGCCAACCCGGGTAGAGTGCACGTAGCATCTATTCACGCTGGCGTTGACGGAATAGGTGATTTCCAAAGTGTGGATGCCGAGTATACGCTTGATTTTACCAATCCAGATGGTTTATACATCGGAACTTGGTTTGGCGCCAATGATGGCGGTTTTGTAGGGAATCCTAGAGGGCCAGTAAGTCGTGTGATGAACGGTGGAGTGATCTTTCAGAGCCCAGGACAATGGTCTTCGATGACAAGCACACTTTTAACCGAGAACGATTTGCGCGTCAACCTACAATCTGCTTTGAATTATTACCCAAGTACGAAAGGTGCGTTTTTGCATGTTGAAGTCGATAAAATTGATGCAAGTTTGGGTGATTTAGGGATCGTTGCTTATTTACTTGAAGATTCTTTAGTAGGCGATCAAAAAATGTCTGACAATACACACAATCACAATTATGTACACCGCGACATTCATCGCAAAAACCTCAATAATATGCCTTTTGGCCGCCAATTGACCCCAGCCGATCTCAATAATGGCAAGTATTACGTCAATTACAGTTTTGTTGTCCCCAATCAGTTGGATGGCAATTTTAATGCAGCGAACATGCACGTATTGATTTACGTTTATGACATGGTTACTAAAGAAATTTATCAGGTCATCAAGCAGAAAATTGAATAATGGCATTGCGTCAACAACTCATTCAAAAACTGGAGCAGCGGCTCTCTCCGCAGCAAATTCAACTCATGAAATTGTTGCAGGTTCCTACTATGGAGCTCGACCAACGCATCAAGCAAGAATTGGAAGAAAACCCCGCTTTAGAAGAAGGTCAAGAATTGGATGATGACGATTACGACGCACAAGACGACTACGATTCCGACGATGCTGATGACAACGATGATTTCGATATTTCGGATTATTTAGATGACGACATTGCCGACTACAAAACCCAGGCGAACAACCAATCGAAAGACGACGAAGAACGCGTAATTCCCTTGTCAGGGGAGCAAACTTTTCAAGAAAGACTTACTGAACAACTGCACTTACTTTACCTCGACGAAAAGCAATTCGTTATTGCGGACGTCATCATTGGAAACCTAGATGAATCTGGTTACCTTAATCGGTCAATTGATGCAATAGTCGATGATTTGGCATTCTCCATGAACCTCGATGTCACAGAAAAAGAGGTGGAGGAAGTTTTGACGTTAGTTCAAGAACTAGAACCTGCAGGTGTCGGCGCAAGAAACCTCAAGGAATGTTTACTCTTGCAGCTGCGCAGAAAGCAAGATGGCGATATCGTCCGGTTCACTGCTTTGAAAATTGTAGAAAATTTCTTTGAGGAGTTTACCAAGAAGCACTACGAGCGCATTGCGAAAAAATTGGAAATCGAAGACCAAGACCTCAAAGAAGCCATTGACGAGATTTTGCGCTGTAATCCAAAGCCAGGCGGGTCAATGCGCGAAGCGGCAAAGAATCACCAGCAAATCATACCAGACTTTACGCTATTTGAGCACGAAGGCCGCATTGAATTGAGTTTGAACAGCCGAAATGCACCAGATCTGAAGGTCAACCGCGATTACGAAAACATGTTGCGCAGCTATGCCGAGGGGGCAAAGAGCTCAAAAGCAGATAAAGAAGCTTTTCAATTTGTGAAGCAAAAACTAGATGGCGCCAAGTGGTTTATTGATGCCATCAGACAGCGTCAGCAAACACTTTTACTGACCATGGGCGCTATTTTGGAATACCAAGAAGCGTATTTTTTAAGTGGTGATGAAACGAAATTGAAACCCATGATTTTAAAGGACATCGCCGATATGGTAGAACTCGACATCTCCACGGTTTCCAGGGTTGCGAATTCTAAATATGTACAAACAAATTATGGGATCTTCTCATTAAAATATTTTTTCTCGGAGTCACTTTCAACGGATAGTGGCGAAGAGGTATCGACAAGAGAGGTCAAGAAAATACTGTCAGATGCTATTGCAGCCGAAGACAAGCATAGTCCGCTGACCGATGAAAAACTTATGGACTTACTCAAGGAGAAGGGCTATAATATTGCTCGTCGGACCGTAGCCAAATACCGCGAACAACTTCAAATCCCAGTTGCACGAATGCGCAAAGAATTATGAAATTTCTATCTCATTTATTTTCATGGGTATTTTTACCCCTCTTCATGCCGTCCTATGGTATCCTGATCAGTCTTTTTGTTCCAGCATTTAGCTCAGATTTGGAAATGACGAGTTTGTATTTTGCTCCAACCGCAAGCAAATGGGCATTATTCACCATCTTCTTTTTATTTAGTGTAGTTGCACCCGGCGTCTCGTTTATTTTGTTGCATCGGTTTAAGGTGATCAGCACCATTGATATCGAAAGACAGGGCGAGCGCAGCTTGCCGCTGGTCATTATGTTGGTTTATTCATTAGTGCTGTTTTTTCTGCTGATTTATAAAGCAGGAGAAGGCACTTTGCCACGTTATTACTATGCACTTCCGCTTTCTGGTGTGGCCGTAACGAGTGTTTTTTTATTGATCAATCGTTGGATAAAAATTTCCCTACATGGCGCAGGCGCGGGGATTTTGTTGGGCTTCTTAGTGGTTTATACGCGGGCCCAAGATCAGTTTAGCATTTGGTGGCTCTTGAGTGCATTAATCGCAGCTGGACTCACGATGGCAGCAAGATTGTATTTGAGAAAACACACCCCCCTGGAGGTATATACAGGATTTATACTTGCTTTGTTATTTACCTCGGGGATTCACTTTTATTTGTCATAGTTATCATGAAAAAGCTATTTTTTCTATTTACAGGGCTTTCGTTGCTTTTGTCCTGTGCAGATATGCAACGAGATCAGTTTCTGAAGCAGTTAAATAAACTCGACAAACAATTGCTTCAAATTGAAAGCAAGCTCGAAGAGGAGCAAATCGAGGACATCTCTTCCATTAAAAGCAAGACCATGCAGACCGAATTACGGATCAAGCAAAATCTTCATTTAGATACCATCAATATGGCGCTTGCAAAGCAACTAGATGCGTATAAAGTCATGAGAAGAAGCGTCAAACCACTCATGCAACAATATATGAAAGCCCGCAATGGCGTTCAGGAAGAAAAAAAGGTATTAAAGCAGCTGAAGCGAGACATCCAAGAAGGGAGAGGAGAGCGCCATCGCTATGCGGAATACATCCGTTTTGAGCGCCAAAAAGTCAAGCAGCTCGATTTATTGTGCGATGATTTTCTTCGTCAGAAAGACAAATTTTTTGAAGACTACGCGCGTTTGTATCCGCCAGTTGAAGCCTTTTCACAGACCTTACTCCATAAGAATCAGCAAAGATAATGAGTGCTAAAGTATTGTTTTTTTTCTCGTTGGTATTAAGTTTTGGCGCTGTTCGTGCCCAGACAGCCAGTGATTTACAGCTGGCACAATACTATTATAACAATGCTGAACTCGATAAAGCGCTTGGCTATTATGAAAAGGTGTATGCCCAAGATCAAGGCAAAGCCATTTTTCTTCCTTATTTGGAGTGCTTAGTTGCCCAAAAGGATTTCAAAACCGCCGAGAAAATATTGCGCAAGCAGATAAGCCTTAACAAGCAAGACTTTGAGGTGAGGATGTTGGCAGGGCAGTTTTATGAAGACCAAGAAGATCTAGCCAAAGCGAAGAAAATATATGAAGAATTAATAGCGGAAATAGACCCAAACCCGGGCCAGACCATAGCAATTTATCAGGCCTTTTCTGCTAAGGGTAAATTTGATTATGCCAAAAAGGCGCTCGACATAGGCCAGAAGTTGAGCCCCAGCTATCCATTCAATTTTCAGTTTGCCGATTATTATGCTTTGGTCGGAGACAAGCGCGCCATGTTAGGTGCCTATCTCGATTATTTGGCTCAACAACCGAGTGTTTTAGAGCCCATCGAGCAGGCTGTAGGTTCGAGAATGGATTTGACACAAGCAACGAGCCAAGATTTTTTATTGGCCAAAGAGGTGCTTTTACAACGCCTGCAACAACCCGGCGCCCCTCTGGTCTTTCAACAAATGTTAATTTGGCTTTTCGTGCAAAGTCGCGATTTTACAGGGGCCGTTTCACAAGTTATTGCGCTAGACAAGCGCACCAAAAGCGATGGCCGTGAAGTACTAGAACTCGGACAAATTTGTGTAGAAAATGGCGTTTTTGATCAGGCCAACAGGTGTTTTCAGCACGTGATTGATTTAGGGCCTGAACTCCCTCATTTTTACGATGCGCAACAAGCACTTCTCAATTCTCGTTTTATTCAAGTGACACAATTTAGAAACTTCAACGAGCAAGAAATCCAGCAATGCATTACAGATTTTGAGCTTGCGCTGAATCGTTTAGGCAAGAGCCGTGTTACTTTTCAGGTTTCGCTTCAACTCGCAGAAATCAGGGCTTTTTATGCGCAGCAAATCACAACTGCATTAGAAGAATTGCAGCAGTTGATTCGCACTGCGGGCCTGACAGACATCCAGCGCGCTCAGGCCAAAATGCTACTTGCGGACGTCCAGGTGTTGGGCGGAGATATCTGGGAAGCTTCACTGATCTATATGCAAATTGACAATGATTTCAAGTTTGAAAGCATTGGCGCAGAAGCCAAATTTAAAAACGCTAAGATTTTTTATTACGACGGAGAATTTGAATTTGCGCAATCGCAACTTGATGTCTTGAAAGAAGGCACCTCACGCTTTATTTCCAACGATGCCATCCAACTGTCGGTTTTCATCACAGACAATTATGGTCTCGACAGCAATTATCAAGTGATGCTTTGGTTTGCCACTGCAGACCGCATGATTGCGCAGCATAAATATGACTCTGCTTTTGTTTTGTTTGACAGCATTCAAAGTGCCTTTCCTTATCATTCTTTAGCCGACGAAATTTTATTTCGAAAAGGCCAAGCAATGGAGCAGCGCGGCGAGTGGCAGCGTGCTTTAGGTTATTACGAAGACCTCCTCAAATTACACGCAAGCGATATTTTAGCCGATGACGCGTTGTTTAGGATGGCTGAAATCACGGAACTTCGGATCATAGATAAGACCGGGGCAGAGGCACTGTACAAAAGACTCTTGATGGAATATAAATCAAGTTTGTTCGGTGCAGAAGCAAGAAAGCGCATCCGCCTCTTGCGAGGAGATGCGCTTTCCGAAAGCGAAGATATCTAATAATTTAAAGGTTGGGCATTTCTCTAGTGAAAGAAGGAATACCTGTTACATCCATTCCAGTAATGAGTAAGTGGATGTCGTGCGTACCCTCATAAGTAACCACAGATTCGAGGTTAGCCATGTGACGCATCATGGAGTACTCGCTTGTGATCCCCATTCCGCCGTGTATTTGACGCGCCTCGCGTGCAATGTTGAGGGCAATTTCTACGTTGTTGCGCTTGGCCATAGAGATTTGAGCCGATGTTGCACGGCCTTCGTTGCGCAATTGGCCAAGACGAAGTGTAAGCAGTTGTGCTTTGGTGATTTCGGTGATCATTTCAGCTAATTTTTTCTGAATCAACTGAAAAGCGCCAATTGGAACGTTGAATTGTGTACGCTCTTTCGAGTAGCGCAAAGCTTGGTCGTAGCAATCCATGGCAGCACCTAAAGCGCCCCAAGCAATACCGAAGCGTGCGGAGTCTAGGCAACTAAGTGGAGCGCCGAGACCTGAACGACCTGGCAAGATGTTTTCTTTAGGAACTTTAACGTTGTCAAAGATGAGTTCGCCCGTTGCCGATGCACGCAACGAAAGTTTGCCGTGCATTTCTGGAGTTGAAAAACCTTCCATACCGCGTTCCACGATGATGCCGTGGATGCGTCCACTTTCGTCTTTGGCCCAAACAACAGCGATATCTGCAAACGGAGCGTTGGAGATCCACATTTTGGCCCCATTCAAAATAACGTGGTCGCCAGCATCTTTGAAATTGGTGATCATGCCGCCTGGGTTAGAGCCGTAGTCTGGCTCAGTTAGTCCAAAGCAACCCATCATTTCGCCAGAAGCAAGCTTGGGAAGATATTTTTGTTTGTGTGCTTCAGATCCGTATTTCCAGATCGGATACATGACCAAAGATGATTGCACAGAGGCAGTTGAACGCAAGCCTGAATCACAGCGTTCGAGTTCTTGCATGATCAGACCATATGAAATTTGGTCGAGACCAGGCCCGCCGTATTCTTCTGGAATGTAGGGCCCAAAAGCACCAATTTCACCAAGCCCACTGAGGATGTGCATGGGGAAAGTAGCTTTTTCGTAATGCTCGTCGATGATTGGCGAGACCTCTTTTTTGACCCAAGCTCTAGCTGCATCGCGAACAAGTTTGTGCTCTTCAGAGAGCAGGTCGTCCATGTTGAAGTAGTCTGGGTGCTGGTATAAATCGGTTTTCATACTGATTGATTTGTGCGACAAAAGTACGCAATAATCTGTGCAGCTGTAGCATGAAAAATTGAATTATTTTTGTACACTAAATTCCGCGTATGCCAAGATTTGAACTTGTCGAAAGGGCTTCCCAAATGAATAGCTATTTGTTATTCATTTCGCTGCTTTCCCTTACGTTCATAGCCTATGCGCGCATGTCCACACCCGACGCCTTATCTTTGTCATGGAAACGCTTTTGGAAGCTAAGCCGTGTCGAAAGCTTTGGTTTTGACGATGAAAAAATCAGACCCGAGACCCAATCCTTATTGCTCGGCAACTTTATCATTTCCTTTACCTTAAGCGCCTACTTAATCCTCAATTCTTACTTTGACCGTTCAGAGGCACTATTACTTGCGCTCGTTTTTGTGTTTGGTTTTTTACTTTTTCAGCTCTTGAATTTCAGACTCGCTTTATTGCTCACTGACAACTGGAAGCTAGTGAGCGGTATTGCAGAAATCAACAAACAAGTATGGTCTTTTATTGGCCTGGTTTATCTCGGCTTGTCTTTTCTCTACTTGATATACGGTCAAGCACAAGTTGCGCTTCAATATAGCTTTGTGATTTTATTTTTTGTGGCTTATGCTTGGCGTTTGTTAAAGGCAGGCCGGGCTTGTCTTCAGGCGAATTTGGAATGGTATTATTTAATTTTGTACCTTTGCACTTTGGAAATCCTACCCATCCTCTTTGTATGGCGTTGGTTTTCGGGCGAATACAATTAATTAAAACGTAAACTTTGGCTATCAAGACCATTTTAGTTTCTCAGCCGAAACCAGAAGGCGATAAATCTCCCTACTTTGATTTAGCTGATAAATACAAGCTCAAAATAGATTTCCGTCCGTTTATAAAAGTAGAAGGAGTTGATCCTAAAGACTTCCGCTCTCAAAAAATAGACATCTCTACCCACACGGCAATTATCTTGACCTCGAAGGTTGCTGTCGATCACTTTTTTAGAATGTCGGAAGCCATGCGCTTTGAGGTTCCAGATACCATGAAATATTTTTGCATCACAGAGGCTGTTGCCCTTTACCTTCAAAAATATGTAACCTACCGCAAGCGTAAAATATTTTTTGGCAAGCAGACAATTGACGAGTTGGCCGAACTCATGAAAAAGCAAAAGGGCGAGAAATTCCTTTTGCCTTGCACAGACATTCTACGAGACAACATTCCGCTCACGCTCGAGAAATATAACATTCCCTTTACCAAGGCTATTTTGTACCGCACCGTAGCGGCAGACTTATCAGATTTGGAAGATGTTTATTACGACATGCTGGTCTTTTTTAGCCCCGGCGGGATCGAGTCTTTGTTCAAGAACTTTCCAGATTTCAAGCAAAACAGCACCGCAATTGCTGCTTTTGGCCCAACCACAGCAAATGCGGTTCTTAAAAACAATTTGCGCCTAGATGTCCATGCGCCTCACCCTAAAGCGCCATCAATGGTGGGTGCCATCGAGCTCTTCATCAAAGAGCAACTCAAGAAAAAATAAACATTTTCTTTTCTTTTATGAGGTTAGTATTTTTTCCTTGGCGGGAAATTCTCTATATTTACGCAAACTTAAATTTTAACGCATGAAAAAACTATTATTCTCAGCTGCGATGTTACTTGCGGGTGTTAGTGCGAATGCGCAGCTAGCTCCAGGTAGCGTTGCTCCTAACTTTACTGTTACTGCTTATCAATCTTGGTTGTCTACTGCAGGAACAACAAATAATGGGTCTTATACCCTTTATGACTATCTAGATCAAGGATACACTGTATTCTTAGATGTATCAGCTACTTGGTGTGGTCCATGTTGGAACTACCACCTCGGTGGAGCTTTGGAAGATATCTATGCTGCGCATGGTCCAGCTGGTGCTCCGGGTGTTTCTTCTACTACAACAGATGACGTAATGGTGATTTGGGTAGAAGGTGACGGGTCTACTGCAGACGCAACCATGTTAGACGGAAATGGTGCAATTGGTAACTGGATTGAGCCTGCTGCAGGTAACCAAATCCAATTCCCAATGGCTAACCCAGCATCTGGTGTTGCAAACCAAATCAACAACGATTACAACATCGCTTACTTCCCAACAATCTACCGCATTTGCCCTAACCGCATCATTGAAGAAGTTGGTCAATTAGGTGCTGCTGCATTGTACGCTACAGTTGGTGCTTGCCCTCCGCCAGCATCTGCTCCTGCAGACGTAGCGGCTTTAAGTTACACAGGTTCTTTGGTACATTGTGAAGGCTCATATACTCCATCAGTACAAATCCAAAACAACGGTACATCTGCACTTACTGCAGCAACTGTTACCATCACTCAAGGTGGTACTACAGTTTCTACGGGAACGTTCAGTGGCAACCTCGCAACTTATGGTGTAGCTAACGTTACTTGTTCGCCAATCGCAAACTTCACAGGCGGCGCACTTGTAGTTACTGTAACTGCAGCAGGCGATGCTTCTGCAGCAAACAACGGTGTGAATGCGACAATTGCTTCTGCAGCAAACGCAGTTTCTCAGTACGTTACTGTAAACATCACTACTGACTACTACGCTTCTGAAACATCTTGGGCTATCAAAAATAGCGCTGGTGCAACTGTAGCACAAGGTGGTGGTAACTGGGCAGACATGACAACAGGTGCTGCTGGTCAAACTGTTCAAGCTCCACAATTGGTTACTTTGAACCCATCACAGTGTTATACTTTCGAAATCCTTGACTCTTACGGAGATGGTATCTGCTGTTCTTATGGTAACGGCGCTTACTCTTTGGTTGATGCAAACGGTACAACTATCGCTTCTGGTGGCGAATTCGCTTCAGTAGATACACGTGCTTTCAAAACAGGTGCTCTTGGAATGGATGAGTTGGCTACAATCGCAATGAACGTATACCCTAACCCTGCATCTTCAGAAGTAAACGTTTCTTTCGAAGCTACAAACAACGATTACGCAGTTGCATTGATGGATCTTCAAGGTCGCGTTATTGCTGCTAAAAACATGACTAACCTTAACGGAACACAAGTTGTTTCTTTCTCAACTGAAAATGTTGCAAAAGGAAGCTACATCGTTACTGTTACTGTTGACGGTCTTACAACAACTAAAAACGTTGTGATCAAATAATTTCTTTCAAAAGAAATGAGAAACGCCCTCCAACGAGGGCGTTTTTTTTTGACCTTTGTTTTATGTTCATCCCCTTCAATCAGGAATTTCAGAATCAAGATCTACCTCAACGATTTACATTTCCTTTTTATTATGAGGTTCATCCTTTAGCCTTGCATGCTACTCAACTGTTGCAGCAACGGCTCAGAGATGAAGATTTTGGCCACGATTTTGGCTTGGATAGGCAAGAACGCTTGGGGGCTATAGGCAAGATGTTTGGCGTTTTAGTTGTTCAAAATTCATTAGGTGAACTGGGGTTTTTAGCAGCGTTTTCTGGGAAGTTAGGTAATTCGAATGAGCATAAGGGCTTTGTTCCGCCAGTTTTTGATTTGCTAGAGGCGCAAGGGTTTTTTCGACAAGAAGAACAAGAAATCCATCAGCTGACGCTAGAATTAGAAGCCTTAGAAAATTCACAAGAATTGAGAATACTGAAAGACCAAGCGTTGAATGAAGAACAGCAATGGGCTTTAAGAATTCATGAGCGCCAGCAAAACAATAAAATAGCGAAAACGCTGCGCGACGAAAAAAGAAAAACAATAATTGAGTTAGATCTAGATGGTTTAAAAGACCTAGAAGACTTGCGTTTTGAAAGTATGCAAGAGAGTCGCGAACTCAAAGCGCTCAAGCGTCAAGCACAAGCGGCCATCGAAGAAAGCCAAAAATTGACACTCAAATACAAAGCTAAAATTGAGGAACTGAAGGCACATAGAGCAGCACATTCCGCAGATTTGCAAGGACGAATATTTGAGCGATATACCTTTTTGAATGCTTCAGGACAGTCTAAAAACGTACTTGACTTATTCACCGATTCACCTCCAGCCGGAGCAGGCGAGTGCGCTGCACCTAAGCTGTTGCAATACGCCTATTTGAATCAACTCAAGCCGATCTGCATGGCAGAGTTTTGGTGGGGCATGGCCCCAGATTCAGAAGTGCGCATTCATGGTCATTTTTATCCGTCGTGCAAAAGCAAGTGCGAACCTATTTTGGGTCATATGCTGCAAGGCTTAGTGGTCGATGACAACCCCATAACGGCTATTCATCCGCCATTGGATCTCGACATCATTTACGAAGACGATTGGATTGTTGCCATTAATAAAGCGCCGGAGTATTTATCGGTGCCCGGTAAAAATCCGATGCCCAATTCATTGGAAGATTTAAAGAAAAGATATCCAAATGCAGATGGCCCTTTACTTGTGCATCGGCTCGATATGTCAACCTCAGGAATCATGCTTGCAGCTAAAACCAAGCTTATGCACCAGCGCTTGCAACGCCAGTTTGTACAGAGAAAAGTGCAAAAGGAATATACCGCAATTTTGGAGGGAGTACCAAAGCAAAAAGAAGGAGAAATTAAATTACCACTTCGGGTAGACCTCGATGACCGCCCCCGCCAACTCGTTTGCTATGAACATGGAAGTTACGCGCATACAAAGTATAAAGTGCTAGACGTTCAAAATAACGAAACACGCATTGCTTTTTATCCGCAAACGGGCCGGACGCATCAGCTTCGTGTACACGCCGCACATCATTTGGGTCTTAATTGCCCAATGAAAGGCGATGATTTATATGGCCAAAAAGGTGATCGTTTGCACTTGCATGCGGCCAAGCTTGGCTTTTATCATCCGCATTCTAACGAATGGATGGAGCTCGTTTGCCCAGCCGAATTTTAGCTTTTGGGCTCTTGCCAATCGCCATATTCTTTGATGAGGTCCACGAGCGCTTCTACGGCTTGTAGTTCTTCAATATTGCGCTTGACAATCGTTTTCTCCTTATAGAGATTGATTTTCCCTGGGCCTGTACCTACATAACCGTAGTCGGCATCCGCCATTTCGCCTGGCCCATTGACAATACAGCCCATAATTCCAATTTTGAGACCTTTTAAATGGGCAGTACGTTGCCTGATTTTAGCGGTAGTTTCTTGGAGATCAAAAAGGGTGCGGCCACATGAAGGGCAGGAAATGTATTCGGTTTTTGAAATACGCGTTCGGGTGGCTTGTAAGATGCCAAATGACGTCGAGTTGATATATTGTGCTCCGAGATCAGCGTTCAGCCAAATACCGTCTCCAAAACCGTCGATAAGTAAGGCCCCAGCATCAGCACCTGCATACAGTTGGAATGTTTCAAGTTCAGCAGTGGCGTATTGGTAAGATAAAATCACGGCGTTATGCAGACTTTTTTCTTGTAATTCTAGGAAGAAACGACGGTAAAGCTGTGTTTTATTACTGTATTTCGTATTGAGAATAATACAAACATTCGGTTTTTCTGCTAATTCATGAGGAATTGCATCTTCTGCTTCAAGTGGCAAGAAACAAATTTGATCAGTTGCCACTTCAGAAAGTTGTTCTTTCAGGACCAGTGGATAATAGCCAGATTTTGTGCTGTATTTTGCTTTCCAAAGTTCAAAATCTAGGATGATGCCGAGTGTACCAGGCACCTCAAATTCGATTTCATTACTGCCTATGTAGACGTAATCTGCGGCTTGGTCTAGGATATTCCATTTATCGAGCGGAATGCTGTATTGGTAACCAAAGCCAAAGAAGTGGGCGTGCTTGATTTCTTCTACAAAAGAGAGATCTGCCAAAACAACAGGCGCGTTTTTACCGCCAATGTTATGACAAGTTGAGCTCTCTCGCTTATTGTAAAAGAAGGGGGAGTAATTCAGTGCATTTTGAGGTTGGTCGAAATCAAATGAACGGTAATCATTGTATTTGCCAACTAATTTTTGTGCTACAGGGATTTCTGCCTCTGGCGCTTCGGTGAGAGACACGCGTATGGTATCGCCGAGGCCGTCTTCGAGCAGCGCGCCAATGCCCACCGCAGATTTAATGCGGCCATCTTCGCCGTCGCCGGCTTCAGTTACGCCCAAGTGTAGAGGATAAACCACTCCATTTTCGAGCATTTTGGCCATGAGTAAGCGATAGGCCTGAACCATGACGAGCGTATTGCTCGCTTTCATGGAAATGACAAGTTGATCAAAACCGTGTTTTTCGCAAATTCTAATGAACTCAAATGCAGATTCTACCATTCCTTCAGGGGTGTCGCCGTAGCGACTGAGAATGCGATCTGAGAGTGAGCCGTGATTGGTCCCGATGCGCATGGCGGTCCCGTGCGCTTTGCAGAGCAAGACTAACGGCGTGAATTTTTCTTCGATGCGATCGAGTTCGGCTTGGTAGCTGGCATCGGTGTAATCGATTTCTTCAAATTTCTTTTTGTCGGCATAATTACCCGGGTTGACGCGAACTTTTTCTACTATTTTAGCCGCAATTTCTGCCGCATTTGGTGTAAAATGAATGTCCGCAACCAGGGGTGTATGATACCCTTTCTGAACGAGGGCTTCTTTGATGTTTTTTAGATTCTCTGCTTCGTTTTTACTTGGCGCAGTTAGCCTGACAAGCTCGCAACCGGCGTCGATCATGCGGATAGACTGGGCAACAGAACCTTCGGTGTCCATGGTGTCGGTGGTGGTCATGGACTGCACCCGAATAGGGTTCTCCCCACCCAAGCGTAAGGTGCCAATTTGAACTTCTTTGGTGGTGACGCGGGTGCGTTTCCAAGGATCGAGACAATAGCGTAGCATTTGTATTTTTTAGTCTAACAAAGGTAAGGATTCAATTGTTTGTGCGTTCTTTGTTGTAAAGGTATTCTGATGCGGCACTTATTCTTCATTATTTGGATGTGTTTTATCTTTTTTTCTTCTTGTAGAGAGGAAAAAAAAGGAACTGTGCGCCCAATACCTAAAAAAAAGGAAGCAAAGGTGAAATCGACAAAGAAGGTAGTTCATCCCACTCATTTCAAACTTAAAGCGGAACTTAAACCTGAATTAATTCCACCAGACCCATACCCTCCTTATGACCCGTATCCAGATCCCTATCCGATTGATCCTCCGGGCTATATTCCGGATCCCATGATCACATGTGTGGGCCCACCAGACACCCTACCAAAAACCATTCGGGATAGCATCGTGCAGTTTCCAGCCACAGAGGCAATTTTTGGAGATACTTTTGAAGACTTTTATCAATTTCTGCATCAACAGATTATGGATAGCGAGGAGTTCAATTATCTCTATGAGCTCGGGTTGAGTGGCAAAATTTTTATGCGCTTATTGATTGATGCAAAAGGTAAAGTTCGAGAAGTGACCTTCTTGAAATTTACAGACAAGCAATTGGAAATTTTGAGAAGTCGCCTCAATTTAGCCCTTATAGGTATGCCAAATTGGAACCCTGCTAAAGACCAAAATGGTCAAAATGTGGTTTCGGAGTTTACCTTTCCGCTGAAAATTCATTTTGAATAGCGCAGTGCTTTGGCGAGCTGTTTGGCAATTTGCAGCCTTCCGTTGTAGCCATAGTGTTCGGTGGTCCAGTTTTGGTCGCTGAAATCAAGCCCTTCTAAAAGCTCTAGATTGTCTACTACTGTTACGCCGCGCTTTTTGCTATATCGGCGCACCAACAAATTGCGGTTGTAGCGCATGATTTGCACGAGTTCTTTACCTACATATTGTTGGGCATATTCGGTGTTTTCGGCTAATAAATTGAAAATCAGCTTTATTTTGTGTTGCTGACAAAACAATACGATCTCGTCAAAATCTTTTAGACGAGGGTTGTCTGGCTTAATTTGAAACGCATAAGACTTGACGTAATGACACGCCAAAGTAATTTTTTCCATGTCCCAGGAGCCGTCCGGGAGTAGGAAACTACCATTGGCCATGGCGTTGTCCCAGAGCCGAACGGTGCTGTGAGGAACTTTAAATGGAAAGTCGAATTTGACTTCTTCCCATTCTCTGAGCATTTCTTGCTCGCGCTGTGCTGGTGTTTTGTTGTCAAAAGCATTCAGTGCTAGCAAAAACCGATTCGCTAAAACTGGATAGGGCTTGAGCATGACTACTCCAGCTTGCAGCACACTTTCTAATTCTGAATGCCGCCAATCAGCGCCAAAAGACCGTAGGTTCATGGTGACAATAACAGCTTTTGGAAAAGGTGCGCGCATATTTTTGATCCATTCTTTGTAAATACCGGCGTGCGTAGCAGGCTTATTCACTGCACCAATTTTGAAGTGTATTAATAAATCATCGGTGAGTTCAGAAATCGATTTTTTAACGACATCTGTATCGCGGACATTCATGTTCGATGATTCCGCAAAATAGAGGATATCTGACTTGCGCTGTTGTTTCCACAATTCTAGCATTTCAGGGCTGTGTTGCTTCAAGTCTTTTGGATAAAAGACGAGCTTGTAAACCCAATTCATGAGCACGAGCCCAAGCGCTAGTATGAAAATCCTGATGAGAAGTTGCTTGCCCATTAGAATTGAAAATAGATAAAGGTGAATTTTTGAGTGCCCGAAAAGGCGACAAGGATAAACAGCAGTACTAGGTAAATGCCCCACCTTAACCAACTAGGAAATTGGTTCAATAGTCCATCAAATCTTTGTTTTCGGTAACTGAATTCCAGCAGCACCAACAGACCAAGTGCGCTCAAAGGCGTCCAAATATCTAGCCAGTTTAAGGCCTTCGCATTCGGAATGAAAACACCTTTTAAAATGGCTTGCGCATTTGCGAAATCTGGTGCCCTAAAAAATACCCAAGCGAAAGTGACCAAAAGGAAAGTGCTCAGCATATTGGCAAAAGGCTTTAATGGTTTTTCTATCAGTAAGAAAAAGCCATGGAGTAGCCCCCAAACAATGAATGTCCAGTTGGCGCCATGCCACAAGCCGCTGATGCCGAAAACAAGAACTGTGTTGAATGCCCAGCGCCATTTGCCCACGCGATTTCCGCCGAGGGGAATGTAAAGGTAATCGCGGAACCAAGTACTTAACGATACATGCCAGCGGCGCCAAAACTCCCCGATACTTGTAGCAAAATAAGGCGTTTTGAAATTATCCATGATGTGAATACCGAGTAAACGCGCGCTACCTTGTGCAATGAGTGAGTAACCAAAAAAGTCGGCATAGATTTGAAATGAAAAAAAGACGAGTCCAAGTGCAATTTGCCATGCAGAAAAGTGGTCGGGTGCTGCATAAATTTCATTGACAAAAGGGGCCAATTGATCGGCCACCACCATTTTGATCACAAAACCGAGCAAGAGCAAACGAAAGCCCGCACTGATATTTGCATATTGGAGTGGTTGTGCTTTGCGCAGTTCTTCACCTAAAGTTGCATAACGTTCTATTGGCCCCGCTACCATTTGCGGAAAAAACAAGACGTAGTTGGCAAAATAACCAAGGTGTTTTTCGGCTTTTTGTTGCCCCCTGTACACCTCAATAGTGTAGCTCATTGACTGAAAAGTGTGAAAAGAAAGACCAATAGGGAGCATAATACCGAGGTCATACTGTTTGAATTCTCTTCCGAAGAGTGCAAAAAAGTCTATGAGTGTTTGGTTGGCAAAACCGAAATACTTGAAAAAAGCGAGGATGCCAATATTCGTAATTAAACTCAGTAAGAGCAGTCTTTTTCTTTGTTTGCCTTGGAGTTTTTCCATCCAGATTGCAGCAGTATAGTCGATCAGGATGATGGCAAAAAGCACCAAGATGTACTTTGGAATGAAAGCCATATAGAAGTAGCAACTACTGGCAAAAATGAGCAGCCAGCGAAAACGTTGCGGCAATAGATAGTAGAGTACCACCACCACCGGAAGAAAAAACAGGAATTCAATGGAGTTAAAAAGCATACTGTTTTAGGCAGTCGAAAGATAAGTCAAAAAGTCGAAAACTAACCAAAGCTTCTGTATCTTTACCGCAAGCTATGAAACGTATTTTTACACAAATTGAATTCAAGTGGCGCCTTCTTGGCCTGCTGCTCATATTGAGTTTGTTGTACGGTTTTTGGCAACATTTTCTAGACCCTATTCAGCCCATTCACGAATGCCGCAAGGCAGATTCGCTGTCTCAGGCCATGCAATTCATGAAAGGCGGCCATTTGTTTGCGCCTCGTACGCATGCGATTTCCAATTTTGGGCAGCAAGAAGCAGCTGCTGAATTCCCCATCATTTATTATGTAATCGGGCAAATTTGGCGCTTGGTTGGTTACCACCTCTGGATCGCTAAATTATTCAGCATCAGTTATCTATTGCTTGCCATTATTGCGTTTAGACAGGTCTTGTTGTCTTATTTCTATTCTGAAAAGCTGACACTTATTTTTAGTGGCATCATATTCAGCTCACCAGTGCTTATTTATTATGCAGACACCCTGCTGCCAGATGTATTTTCGTTCGCTAGTCTTTTGCTGAGTGCAAGTTATTTTTATCGCTACGTTCAAACTTATAAGTTAAGACATTGGCTGGTTTTTACCATCTTTTTGGCCATTGCTGTACTCATCAAAATCACTGCATTAGTTGCCGTGCTCTCCTTTGTGGGGGCATTTTTCTTTTATAGTTTGCATCAGGCAAATCGTGCACACTGGCAAGATCGCCGCATGTGGTTTGGGTATTTGGGGCTATTTCTTGTGCTGGTTTTGACCATTTGGTGGTACCGCTACGCCATTGCCTACAACACAAAGCACCACTCTCATATCTTTTCTACGACCATTCGACCTATATGGGAAGTGAATGTTGCAGAGCGTTGGCGGATACTTGGCATAATTGGTCGCGAACACCTCAAAGAAATCATGCACCCGCTTTTATTGATGCTCTTGTTGTTGGTACTTGTGGTGCAGTTGGCAAAAGGAAAAGTCCCGCTCTTTTTTCGGTATTGGCTTCTTGTTGCGCTAGTTGGACTAAGCGCTTATTTCATTCTTTGGTTTTGGGTTTTTGAGGTGCACGATTACTATTTCATTGAAGCGCTTTTTTTCCCATTGACTATTGTTGCTATAGTAATCAAAAATTACAGCGAGTTTTTGCTTGATCAAAAAGTAGGTAAATGGATATTTGGCGCTGGGCTCACTTTCGTTTTTTTAAACACGGTTTCATTTACACAGGTGGCAGCGGGCAATCAAAATATCCTTGTCAAGAATACGTTTTTAACTTCAAAATTAGTCAAAGGCAATTGGGGCTGGTTTTATTTCAATCACCAAGAGGGCTTGCAGCAAATCCAGCAGCAAAGTGCGGCCATACAGCAGGTGATTGAGCCTAATGACACCGTTTTTTGTTTTTCGGACCCGTATCCGAACGTACACCTTAGCACAATAGATCGGATAGGTTTCAGCGGCTATGGTTACCGTCGTTACATCAGCGATTCACTCATGATCCGTCGTTGGATTCAAATGGGTGCAGACAAGCTCTTGATCTTGCAGGCAGACACCGCAAATCCGCTCATCAAACCATTTCTTACGCAGCGTTTGTACCAAAAAAACAAAGTATTTATTTACGACTTACAGCCCTTTAGAAAGTAGTTTTAAGCGGATAAAAAACGAGGTTCCTTTGTTTGGCTCACTTTCAAAACGGATAGTTCCGTTGTGTTTTTCTATGATTTGTCGCACCACACTCAAGCCAATACCCGATCCCGAAGATTTCGTAGTAAAATAGGGTGTAAAAATGCGTTCTTGTTGCGCTGCTGGAATTCCCACACCATTGTCTGTTATCCGGATAAGCACTTCTTGATTGTTTTCATGAAGCGAAAGGGCCACTACAATTTGGGGCTCATTCTGTTGCTCAGTCGCTTGTTGGGCATTGAGTAGTAAATTATGAAAAACTTGATTGAGCATATCTTTGTCAGCGCTTATCCAAATAGGATTCGTCGCTGCTTCAAAATGTATGTGCTGAAAGCCCTCGTCGAAAAGTTTAATGGCAAGCCTTACAAAAGATTGTAGTTCTATTTTTTCAAACAGTGGTTCGGGCAGCTTGGCAAAGCGCGCAAATTCATTGGCCATTCGCGCCAGCGCATCGATTTGTTCGATGAGGTTCGGTAAGGTTTTTTGGGCGAGCACCTCTGCATCTGTATCTTTTGCCTCCATTTTGCGCAACAAGTGCTGGATATTGAGCTTCATGGGTGTCAATGGATTTTTAATCTCATGCGCAATTTGTTGGGCGAGGTCGCGCCATGCGCTTTCGCGCTCACTGCGCGCAATTTGCTGGGCAGCGTGCTCTAGTTCTGCTAATTTATCGTTGTAGGCTTTAACGAGCGCGCCAATTTCATCGTCGTTTTGGTAACTGATTTTTTGATTGCTTTTTCCCAATTCAAGATTGCGTACAGACCTAGCTACCAATTGCAAGGGTCCAATGAGCCAATTACTGACGATGAGTGCAATGAAAACCGAAATGGCTAAAAGCAAAACAAAGACGTTGATGGCGGCCTTGAAAAAGCGCTCGATTTGTTGTTGGTAGGCCTCTTGTTGCCCAAATAGTTGAAGGTTGATAAAACCGATTTGTTTTCTGCTTTGATTGATGATCGGAATGTAGGCACTTCTGTAGGTGAGCCTACCAATCTGATCTTGGTGCGAGAAATAGCTTTGGTTATTGCCAATGAGCGCATCCATGGCTTGTGCGTTCATGTGTTCACCAATGAGCCCATAAGCGAAAAGCTTTGGTCTCGAAGAGGCAATCAGAAAACCATCGTTGTCAAAAACAAAAATATCGGTTTTGAAAACGGCAGAAAGCCGCGCTAATTTACTTTCTAAGGGCTTGCCCACTTCATTGACATCTAAGGTGTCTAAATCGATCGTTTGGCCGCGTAATTCAGTCTGAACAGCCGACAGTTTTTCGCGCAATGCTTGTTGCGTATAATGGTCGAATTGCTCCCCAATGAAAAGAGAACTTCCGAGGCCATATAAGAACAAGGAGAGGCCTAAGATGAGTAAAAAGGCCAGCTGAACTTTAAAAGAAAGCGACCATTGCACGCTTTTGTTGCGGAAAATGGTCCGGAAAACTTGGTTCATCACTAACAATACGCCCCAAAAAACAAACATAAAGGCAAAACTCGTAACGTTGGTGAACCAGCTAGTTGTGGGAGACGAGATAATGATTGCAGAACCCTTGTGGCGTTGCACCAAAACATGGGTGTAGCAGTTGTCTTCGAATTGACTGCGCTTGTTTCCTTTTTGTTCGAAAGTACGCAAGAGGTTTGGATAATTAAATGTACCTGTCTGATGGATGAGTCTGCCCTCCGCATATTTACCGATGGTATAGGCCTCTAAACGATTTGAAATCCCGGCTTGATCAGAAATTAACAATCTTGGAAATCCAATTTCCTCTGGGATTCTTTTTGAAACTAGTGTAATGGCAAGTGTTTTTTGTGATGGGAGTCGCAGCAGAATGACATAACTTAGCCCTTCTTCTTCATGGGGCATAAAAAACAAGCCGTCTTGAATATCTGATGCCTGACCATGGTGCTTAACGAGCGTCTTGAGTCGCATTAATTCGAGGCTGTCCGAACCAAAGCAAGGTGCGTCGGTGGGCCCGTATAAATCGGCTTCGATGTCAAATCCGTCCCAAACTCCGGTAAAGAATTTTTGAGTTAATGTATGTTCAAAACCAACTTTAGTAAACTGTTTTTGTAGTGAATCGAAAGGGGCTGCCAACCAATTCTCCTCCGCAATATTTGGGGCTATTTGCGAATAAGCTAATTCTAAATTGATATTCCTTTCAATGGAGAGTTGTTGGCCAAAAAGTTTCCGGTTATCAAGATCTTTTTGTGTTTGGAGTGCATGCAAGTAAAAGGTGACAATAGCGGCGTTAATGGCTAATATCAATAGTTGGCTACTGAGTCTCCTCCAAGAATTTTTCTTGTATTTTTCAAATAAGAGATGCACAAAAATAACAAGTAGTGGGAGGGTATTGATCCAATCTTGGCTTTCGACGAGCAATGCTACAAAAGGCAACGCCAACAACGCGATTTTGCGCACAGTATTCCTGAACCAACGTTCGTTTCGGTTCAATTCCAACGCATATAATACCGATTTCTGAAAATTGTAGAGTAAGAAACCCAACAGGGAGAAAAAGAAATAAGAGGTCAAGCGCAAGTCAAAAAGATGTTCAAAGCTCAGCGGTATATTGGAGTGCTCAATGAGAATTTTTAACAAATGCAGGATATAGAGCCAGAGGAGCAGTGGTAACAAGAGTGTAATGGCATGGGCCCACCAACGCGCCATGACGCGACAAAGTGAGCTAATGATACGAATACCAAAAACTACGAACAGGCTATTGATACAATAGGAAAAGAAATCTGGATACCACTCGTTGTAGGCAAAAAAACCTGCCGAAAACCAATCGCTTAAAAGCCATTCGGCCGGCCAATTGATTTCGTAAAACACAATTCTTACAACTACCAAACCGAGCAATAACAGTAGGCCGCCCCACCAACTTCTTTCAAAATAGGTTTGCAGCTGATAGCAAAACAAGAGTATAGCAAGTAGCATAAAAACCGGACCCCAGTTGCTGCTTGCCGGAAGTGTATCAAGCGCTAATGGGCTGGCGTAGAAGACGATATCTCGATGCCGGTCGCGAATTGCGAATTTTTCAGGCCCACTGAGGCTTACTTTGAATTGCTGCTTCCAAAAACCAGGATTTGCCGCTCCTAAATACGCATTGCTAAATTCATATTCTTTGAGCAGACAAAAACTCACACAGCAGGTGATGTCTTTTTTTTGAATGGTGTGACTGTAATAATAACCGTTGTTCAATTTAACCAATCCATTTGAAGGGAAGAGGTCTGTTTGATAGCGGCCAATTGGCAGTTGATTGCTGCTCCATCCGAAAAGGACATCTTTGTCATAAAGATGGTAAGTAAGGATACTGGATTTTGGAAGGTTATTGCCCTTATCGAGTTCCTTTAGAATCAGCCGAGCTTGCTGTTGCGCAGTTTTTTCTAGTTCTGTGAAGCGCGTTTGAATGCTAGCGACTGAAAATTGACGCTCTTGATTCGAAAAAAACAAAAATCCTCCTATGAGCAGAAAAAGAAGCCCAAATAGACTGAACTTCCAGGTGCGCAAGAAATGTCGAACAGGGGTCATTTTTAAAAGCGATCAGGCACCAAGGTACGCAGTTGTTCGCTCAAACGCAAGTAATCTTCGTCGGCACGGTGGTCATTGCAGTAAACGAAGTGTGCGTTGTTGCGATAAGGCTCAATAAATTGTTCGTAGCACGGCAGCACGTGGTTTTCCCATTGATAAATGATTTCAGAGCGCTTGTAGCCTCTTGTTTCTTGATCGCGGTAGATACGTCTATCGAGCTGGGTGGCGTGGTCTACATCTACAAAAATACTGAAGTCGAGTTGTGAAAAGACGCTTTGGTAGTGCAATGTAAAGAGGCCCTCTACAATGATGAGGTCGCTTGGTTGTATCGTTAAAAGCACACTTTTGCTTCCTTGGACATTGAAAAAATACTCGCGTACTTCGATGGGCTGCCCTGAAATAAGTGTTTGAAGATCGGTAGTTAATTTCTGATGATCGAGTGCAGTAGGTAGGTCAAAATTGACAATGCCGTTCGCATCTTTGGTTTGTTGTTCGATGGGCAAGTAATAGTTGTCCATGGAGAACACTGCCGTACTTGCGCCTTGAAAAGTCTCAGACAAACGCTTGAGTAAGGTTGTCTTACCAGCCCCACTACCTCCGCATATCCCGACAACAAATGGTTTTGACATAAGACAAAGATACAACTTGTCTTAAAAATAACTATTTTCGAAGAGTCTAACTAGTAATGTAATCTCCATGAAAACACTTTACGCCCTACTCATTATTACCCTGAGCTCACCCCTTTTTTCCCAAATCCAAGGTAAAGGTGGTTTGCCTACCTCAACCAAACTTGTTTTGAATGACAAAGTCATCGAGCAGTGGATTTATACGCAACCTGACCTTGCAGCGCTTCAAGCCGAAGACGCCAGCACTGATGATCAAGGCACAGCCCCTTGGCGTTTTGGTTACAACAACTACACGAACTTGAATACAACCAACGCGGGTTCTTGGTTTGACCTACCCAATGGCGCCCGCTTATGGCTATTGCGCGTTAAATGCGAGCAAGCACTTACGGTTAACCTGACCTTTGAAAATACCAACATTCCAGAAGGGAATCAACTTTTTGTCTACAATCCTTCTAAAGACTTTATTCTAGGCGCTTTTACCCAAGAACACATCTACGATGGCCAACTCGGCACGGAGCTCATTCCCGGTCAAGAAGCTGTCGTCGAATATTATGTAGCGCCTCAAAATGTGGTAGGTCATATTCAGGTTGGTACCGTTACGCATGGTTACCGCACTGCAAATGAATTCATCCAAAAAGCCTTTGGCAGCTCTGGTTCTTGCAACATGAACGCCAATTGCCCAGACGGATTACCTTGGACTCAACAACGCAACAGTGCAGTAATGCTCGTTTCAGGAAGTAGCGGATTTTGTTCTGGAGCGCTCATCAATAACACTCAAAACGACGGCAAGCCATATGTTCTTACTGCCAACCATTGTTATAGCAACCCGGCAACGTGGGTTTTCCGTTTCAATTGGCAAGCTACAGACTGCGCAAATCCTGCGACGTCCCCTACGTTTCAGTCCTTGAGTGGCGCTGTATTGCGCGCGCGCCGCACCCCATCCGACTTCTGCTTAGTCGAAATTACGGGCGGCCTTGTCAATGGAACAGTGCCATTAGACTACAATCCCTATTTTTCTGGTTGGGACAACTCAGGAACTATTCCTACGACAACAGTTTGTATCCATCACCCTTCTGGAGATATCAAAAAAATCTCTTTTGACGACGCGGCCCCCTCTATTTCTCAAGCAATGGGCTCATCTGAAGCTAATTCAACCTGGACTGTAGAATGGGATCGCAACACCACCACCGAAGGCGGCTCTTCAGGATCTCCTTTATTTGACCAGAACCATCGCATCATTGGACAACTTTGGGGAGGCGGTGCTTCTTGCCAAAACCTAAGCGCGCCAGATTATTATGGTAGAGTTGCCAATTCATGGATGCCTGCGGGAAGCAATAGCACCAATCAGCTCAAATATTGGCTCGACCCAACCAATTCGGGCGCTTCTTTTATCGATGGTTTCGACCCAAATAATTCGACTGTTGTGGCCTTAGATGCTGCTTTATCTGGTGCTCAACTTACTGCTCAGGCAGTTTGCGGCGACAACTATCTGCCAACTTTTTCGCTCATGAATGTAGGCACGACGGTATTGACAAGCGCGCAAATTACTTATCAAATTGATAATGGCACAGCACAACAATACAACTGGACAGGCACCCTAAACCAATGGCAAACGCAAGTTATCACTTTGCCGACAGTTCAGCTTGCTCCAGGCGCCCACACCTTTACTGCCACTGTAAGTAATCCTAATCAAGCTTTAGACGAGAACAGCACCAATAACCAGTCTATTGCCAATGTTACTGTCACAGCCGTTCCCGAAACCATCGACTTATTGAAAGTTACGCTCCTCACAGATGACTACGCTGACGAAACTTATCTCGAACTGCGCAATGCGGCAGGCACTGTGGTTTGGTCAGAAGGAAACGAAGGTGTTTCTGGAAACTTCGGTACAGGCGGGTTCCCAGCGCCTACTGATCCCACAAACCCTTTACAAAATAATACGACTTATAACTACGATATCCCACTCTCTGCATTCGAATGCTATACTTTCGTCATTTACGATTTCTATGGCGATGGACTAGGAGCTTCACAATGGGGCGGAACCGACGGCAATTTGACCTTAGCAGATAATTTGGCTGCTGTCATTTACACTTTGCCTGCTGCTGATTTTGGCGACAGCTCGGCAGCAGTTGTGCGCCATATCGATGATGCCAATCTAGACGAAGCCGTATTCAACTTCACCATTGCACCAAATCCAGCACAAGGATTATTGAACATCGAATGGTTCGATTTTGGACAAATGAGCGTAAAGGTTTACGATCTTTGTGGCAAGCTGCTCATTGCTGAACAAACAGAGGCGAGCGCAACTCAGCTCCATATTCAAGCCATCAGCGCAGGTACTTATTTCTTACAACTGACTAACGCTGCAGGCAACGTTATGAAGCAACAGTTTGTGAAGCAATAACTTTCGCAAATCATGAGCGGTTTATACTTGCACATCCCGTTTTGTCGCAAGCGCTGTACTTATTGTGATTTTCATTTTTCCACCACCTTTGAGAATTATCGTGCTGATTTAATCGCTGCGTTAGCTCTCGAGTTGAGTTTGCGTTCAAACGAGGCAACCACGATTCAATCGGTCTATTTTGGCGGAGGTACGCCAAGTATTTTATCTTTTGCGGAGCTCGAGCTACTTTTTAAACAAATTCATCAATATTATACGCTCGCTCAAGATTGTGAAATCACTTTTGAAGTGAATCCTGAGGACATTTCATTAGACAACTTGCGTTTCTGGAAAGGTATTGGAATCAATCGTTTGAGCATAGGTTTGCAAACCTTTACTGACAGCGATTTAATTTGGATGAATAGAGCACACCAAGTCAAAGATGGCTTAGAAGGCATCAAACTTGCGCAACAATTCGGTTTCAATAATATTTCCGTAGACCTCATTTATGGACTGCCGGGGCAATCCTTAACCGCTTGGAAAGCAAGTCTTGATGCCGTATTCCAACTAAAAATACAACATCTTTCGGCCTATTGTTTGACCATAGAACCCAAAACCGCCTTGAATCATTTGGTTCGTCAAAAAAAGCTCCAGCCTGCAGCCGAAACCTTGCAAAGCGAACAGTTTTTATTATTGATCGAAAGTGCGCGTAGCAATGGCTTTGAGCCGTATGAGATTTCTAATTTTGCTTTGCCTGGTTTTCATTCGCGGCACAACAGCTCTTACTGGAAATTTCAACCTTATATCGGAGTTGGCCCTTCTGCACATTCGTTTGATGGAAAGTCGAGACGTTGGAATGTCCGCAATAATACCCTCTATACCCAAAAGGTGGGTAAATCTGAGAGTTGGTATGAGACAGAAATATTGAGTGAAAACGAACGCAGAAATGAGCTCATTTTGCTTGGTTTGAGAACGAAGTGGGGCTTGGATGAAGCTTTGTTAAACACTCATTGGACTCAAAAAGAAAGCGCGCAAATTGAGGAATTTGCGCGCTTGAATTGGTTAAAAAGAACAGATCAACAAATTGTACTCACCGAGCAAGGTAAACTGCATGCCGACGGCATTGCTGCAGCACTTTTTCGGGTGGATTAACAGAATTCGTCGTAGGCAGCCTGAAGGTTCGCAGCGATCATTTGGGCGCTTCCGCCTTCAATGTGGTGTCTTTCCAAGAAATGAACTAATTTACCATCTTTGAATAAGGCAATAGATGGCGAAGATGGAGGATACGGCAAAAAGTATTTTCTTGCCTGAGCTACGGCGTCTTGATCTACGCCTGCAAAAACAGTTGTCAGTTTTGAAGGGGTTTTGCTGTGCTGAATAGAAAGCTTGACACCGGGGCGCATATTGCCAGCGGCACAGCCACAAACTGAATTCACAACAACTAAAAGAGTGCCTGTAGTATGAGAGATGGCGGCGTCAACGGCTGCGGCATCGAGTAATTCTTCAAACCCTACTTTGGTAAGGTCTTCTTTCATGGGGAGAACAAGTTCTGCTGGATACATAAGTTTATTTTTTACAAAATTAGCGAACTCTGCAAGATGCAGTGTCATTTAGGTGTCATTTCTCAAAGAATTCGAGCAAGATCTGGGGCGTGGGCTGCTTGGCATCTTTGGACTTTTTGCTCATGCCAAAAGCGTTGCGGAATGTGGCATTGTGATCGCGTAAATAATTTAGAAAGCCCACAAAATCCAATGCTGTTTGATGATGTGGGGTTTGCTCAACAACAGACAAGCTGATGTAGTCTGCAAAAAAGCGATTTGGTTTGGAGAGGGCATAGGTAAATTGTCTTTTTTGAACCGCTTTCTTGAGCACTTGTAGGTGGGTGTCGTACCTACAAAGCAATAAGGTATTTTGCAATTGGTAAGTGTCAAAAGCAAGTTTGTGGTCTATGAACCCACGCAGCAAATCTTTGTAGGATGTTTGAAGCACTTTATTTGTTGTCCGGTTTCTGTAGACATAAGCTAAATGAGCTTTGAGTATGGGTTCTGCTTTGGTATCGGCAGCAGCCCAAAGATATTGGTTAGATAAATCTTTAAAGTGCCGAACTTTTACAACGGAGTCTGGAACGTAGGAAACACCGATTGGAATAGCGGCAAAAGCGGGCTCGTGATATTCAAATGCAAGGCCCTTTAAGTGCTGGAGAGCGGAAACACCATCGAGTATGATGAGGTCAAAGCCAGGCTCCCATGGGTTCTTTTGAATTGCTTTTCTGACTTCGTTAGCGTTCAGTTCCAGAATGGATAAGTTGATACCTCGGCGCTTGGCAATTTTGCTCAAGATTTTTTTCTGGCCCGTATTCATGAAGTTATGGGCAATAGTGAGTTGCATTGTTTTTTGTGGTTGCGCTTCTTCAATAGCGCAACTGGCCACGAGCAATAAGACGAGGAAGAGAAGAGCGTTACGCACCGGTCAGTTTTTTGATTTCGTTGAGCTTGAGTAGGGCTTCAACAGGAGTGAGTGAATTGATATCGGTTTGAACGAGCTCGTCGTGTATTTGTTGTAAAACGGGATCATTGAGCGCAAAGAAGCTGAGTTGTACATCTTGAGCAATCGCCTGCACGGCTGGTTTACTAGCGCGTGTTTTATCGGAGCTCCCTACATCTGAGTGACTTGCTTCGAGGTCTTTGAGAACGGTTTCGGCGCGCTTTACAACAGTAGCAGGCATTCCGGCAAGCTTGGCTACATGGATACCAAAAGAGTGCGCCGAGCCACCGGCTACTAATTTTCTGAGAAATAGGACTTTGTCGCCGAGTTCTTTGACGCTAACGTTGTAGTTGTGAATGCGCTCAAAGCGCTTGGCCATTTCATTGAGTTCGTGGTAGTGCGTTGCAAAAAGTGTTTTGGCGTTGGCTTTAGGGTTTTCGTGTAAGAATTCAGCAATGGCCCAAGCGATGGAGATGCCGTCGTAGGTGCTGGTGCCGCGTCCAATTTCGTCGAGTAAAATCAGGCTGCGTTCTGAAATATTATTGAGAATACTCGCTGTTTCATTCATTTCGACCATAAAAGTAGACTCCCCAGAAGAAATGTTGTCAGACGCTCCGACACGGGTAAAAATTTTATCTACAATGCCAATTTGTGCGGCTGTAGCAGGCACAAAACTTCCAATTTGCGCCATTAAGACAATTAGCGCAGTTTGCCGCAAAATAGCACTTTTACCGCTCATGTTGGGCCCTGTGATCATGATGATTTGCTGGCTGTTGTTGTCCAAGAGAATATCGTTTGCAATATAGCTGTCGCCTATTGGTAAGCGTTGCTCGATGACCGGATGCCTGCCTTCTTTGATGTCTAGTTCAAAGCCATCTGTGAGTTTGGGCAAACAGTATTGGTGTGCATTGGCCACTTTGGCAAAGGAGAAAAGACAGTCTAGCTGTGCAAGTAATTGCGCATTTTTTTGAATGGGCCCGATGTAGTCGGCCATGGCAAAAACGAGCTGTTGGTAAATTTGCTGCTCGATGTGCAGCATCTTTTCTTCTGCACCTAGTATTTTTTGCTCGTATTCTTTGAGTTCTTCGGTGATGTAGCGCTCTGCTGATACCAGTGTTTGTTTGCGAATCCAGGTTTCTGGAACTTTGTCTTTGTGGGTGTTGCGCACTTCTATGTAATACCCAAAAACGTTGTTAAAAGCAATTTTTAAACTCGAAATCCCCGTTGCTTGACTTTCTCTTTCTTGAATTTGCTCGAGGTAGTCTTTGCCGTTGGTAGAAATGCTGCGAAGTTCGTCTAGTTGTGTGTCCCTTCCCTCTTTAATAACGGGGCCTTTCCCTATTTGAACGGCGGGTTCGGCAGCGAGGTTGGTGTCGATGAGGTCGATGAGTTGTTGGCACGCATCTAAGTTGTTGATGAGCGCCTGCAAACTGGGGTTCTCTAGCGGGCTTAGAAGTTGGGCAATTGGTTGAATTTGTTGGAGGGTACGCTTGAGATGCTGCACCTCACGCGGGTTGATTTTACCTACAGCGACTTTAGAGATGAGTCTTTCTAGATCGCCGATTTCGCGGAGGCGGCCGTCGAGTTCGTCGTGGAGGTCTTGCTCTTCTTTAAGTGCCGCAACAACCTGATGCCGCTCTTCTATGGGCGCACGGTCTTTGAGTGGCAAGACCAACCAGCGTTTTAATAACCTGCCTCCCATTGGGGTTTTGGTTTTGTCCAGTATGTGCGCAAGCGTGACTGCGTTGTCGTGGGGAGAGTGTACGAGTTCGAGATTGCGCACCGTAAAACGGTCTAGCCACATGTAGCGGTCGGGGGCGATGCGTGAAATACCCGTAATGTGTCCGAGTTGTTGTTGTTGGTTCTCCGATAAATAGTGGAAAACTGCACCCGCAGCAATAATGGCGAGTTCTTGGTTTTCGAGTCCAAAACCCTTGAGTGATTTGGTTCCGAAATGTTTGTTGAGTTGTTCGTTGGCGAAGTCAGCGCCAAAAACCCAATCCTCCAATTTGAAGTGGAAGGCATCGTTGCCAAATAATTCATGCACAGCACTTGTTTTGCTTTTTGGATAGATGATCTCACTGGGTCTGAATCCGCTGATGAGTTTGTCTATGTACTGCGCTGCGCCTTGTGCGACAAGAAATTCGCCGGTAGAAATATCGAGAAAGGCCGCGCCAATTGCTGTTTTGTCAAGGTGTAGCGCACACAAAAAGTTGTTGCTGCGTTGGTCGAGCACTTGGTCGTTGAAAGCCAGGCCGGGCGTAACGAGTTCGGTAACGCCGCGCTTCACGATCGTTTTGGTCATTTTTGGATCTTCTAGCTGATCGCAAATGGCCACGCGTTGCCCTGCTCTTACGAGTTTGGGCAAGTAGGTCTCTAGTGAGTGGTGCGGAAAGCCTGCGAGTTCCATTTCGGCAGCGGCTCCGTTTTTTCTTTTGGTGAGGATAATGCCTAGAATGCGGCTTGCTTTGATGGCATCTTCTCCAAAAGTTTCGTAAAAGTCTCCGACCCTGAAAAGCAACATGGCTTCTGGGTGTCGCGCCTTGATTTGATTGTATTGTTTCATCAAGGGTGTTTCGGAACTTTTTTCTGCGCTATGCTTGGACACTTGTATTTTTTAGAGAAGTAAAGATAGGCCTTTTTAGCCCCGAAGTTTGGGCTATTTTTCCACAATTTTACAGTATTTTTGAGCCATAGATGTCAGCAAACACCACTAAGAAACTCAAGTTATGGGAGCTCAATCGCGTCAGCGAAGAGGCTTATCAAGCACAGCAGAAATTTCCTTTGGTTTTGGTCTTGGACAGCATACGCTCGCTCAACAACATCGGTTCGTTTTTCAGAACGGCAGATGCGTTTAATGTAGAGCAGATTTATTTGTGCGGCATCACCGCCCAGCCGCCGCATCGCGACATCCACAAAACCGCTTTGGGGGCTACCGAAACTGTACGCTGGCAATACCGCTCATCTTTACAAGATGCACTGAGCGAACTCAAAGAAAAGGGCTATGCCATTTGTGTGGTAGAGCAAGCAGTTCAAACGACGCTTTTGCAAGACATCCATCAGTTGAGTGCACAAGGCTTTGCGTTGGTGTTTGGCAATGAGGTAGATGGCGTAGAGCAAGCAGCCTTAGACAACGCTGATCATATCATAGAAATTCCACAATTTGGCACCAAGCATAGCCTGAATGTGAGCGTTTGTGCAGGAATTGTTCTTTGGGAATTCACAAAGAAATATATCTAAACAAAATATTACTACGCAAAAATATTGCGGAGTAATTTAGAGTAGCTTTACAAACAAAAGATCATCCTCTTTACTGACCGCTAAAAGTTGATTTTTGGTCAGGGTTTTGAGTGAGGTATCCCACAATTTATTACTGATGTCAAACTGTGCACGAAGCTCGCCTAGCAACATTTGCTTTTCTTGCTTCATTTTTTCATAAATGGCGGTCTCGGTATCGTTGAGTGCTACTTGAGGTGTTTGAACTTCTGGACGCATTTGCGGGAAGAAAAGCACTTCCTGGATAGAGGCGTTGTTGGTGAGGTACATAATGAGGCGGTCCATGCCGATTCCCAAACCGCTGGTTGGCGGCATGCCGTATTCTAGGGCGCGCAAGAAATCTTGGTCAATAAACATAGCTTCGTCGTCGCCGCGCTCTTGCAACTTAAGTTGCTCCTCAAAACGCTCGCGTTGGTCAATAGGGTCATTGAGCTCAGAGTAAGCATTGGCCACCTCTTTTCCACAGACCATGAGTTCGAAACGTTCGGTGAGGCTTGGGTCTTCGCGGTGTACTTTACAAAGCGGTGACATCTCTTTTGGGTAGTCCGTGATGAAAGTCGGTTGGATGTAATTGCCTTCGCACTTTTCTCCAAAAATTTCATCGATCAGCTTGCCTTTCCCCATTGTTTCGTCTACTTCAATTCCCATGCCTCTTGCTGCGCTTCGGAGTTCGTCTTCGGTTTTGCCGCCGATATCAAAGCCAGTGAAGTCAATGATGGCTTGGCGCATGGTGACGCGCTTATACGGCGCTTTGAAATCGATGGTGTGTTCGCCAAATTGGGCAATAGTGGTTCCGTTCACGGCTAAGGCACAATGCTCGAGCAGTTGTTCGGTGAAGTCCATCATCCAGTTGTAGTCTTTGTAAGCGACGTAGATTTCCATGGCAGTGAACTCTGGGTTGTGCGTGCGGTCCATGCCTTCGTTGCGGAAGTTTTTGGAAAATTCATAAACGCCATCGAAGCCACCCACAATGAGTCTTTTCAGGTAAAGCTCATTGGCAATGCGCATGTATAGCGGAATGTCGAGCGCGTTGTGATGCGTAATAAAGGGTCTTGCCGATGCTCCGCCTGGGATGGCCTGTAAAACCGGGGTTTCTACTTCCATATAGCCCGCGCGGTTAAAGAAGTCGCGCATGGCGTTGAACAACTTGGTTCTTTTGATAAAGACTTCTTTCACTTGTCGGTTCACGACGAGGTCGACATAGCGTTGGCGGTAGCGCAACTCTGGGTCGGTGAAAGCGTCGTGTACAACTCCTGCCGCATCTGTTTTGGGAAGCGGCAAGGGGCGCAAAGACTTACTGAGCAACTGAAAATCAGTGACGTGTACAGAAATTTCTCCTACTTGTGTTTTAAATAAATGGCCTTTGATGCCAAGGAAGTCTCCAAGGTCGAGGAGTTTTTTGAAAACTTCATTATAGAGCGTTTTGTCTTCGCCTGGGCAGAGTTCGTCGCGGTTGAAATAGACTTGAATGCGGCCCGATGCATCTTGAATTTCTGCAAACGAAGCCTTCCCCATAATGCGCTGCGAGAGCATGCGCCCAGCCAAACAAACCTGTTTTCCGTCTTCAAAATTTTGCTTGATATCGGCAGCGAAAGCATCTACGGGGTAGAGTGCCGCTGGATAAGGATCGATGCCGAGATCGCGCAATTTTTGCAATGATTCGCGGCGCAAAATTTCTTGTTCCGAAAGTTCTGGATGGCTCATGAGTATATTATTGAGGCTACAAAGATAGGGCTAAAAAAAATTCTAGACTTTATTTGCAACGTATAGCGGGTTTTTTCGTTAGAGAATTATGAAGTTTTGGTGGCGGTTTGCAAAGCGTGCGTTTTTGATGCTATTGGTCCTGATGGCCACCATTTCTTTCATACTCTATGTTTTTGAGGATCGCATCATCAAAAAGGTGGTGGCACAGGCCAATACCTACCTCAAAGTTCCCGTAAAGGTCGAGCAAATCAACCTTCATTTTTGGCGCACTTTTCCTCAATTAAGTGTTGCTTTTGAAAACGTAATGGTTCCTGACCCGTTGGACTCCAAAGACACCCTTTTAAGAGCAGAACAGATCAGTTTGCGCTTCAATCCTTTTGACATTTGGGCAGGTAAATATCATATTGAACAAATCAATAGTTTCAACGGAAATCTCCAGCTTCAAACCGATTCAAAAGGCCATGCCAATTACGACATTTTCAAAGACACTACATCAAGCTCTAGCGCATTCAATTTAGAATTGCAGACCATTGAACTCGAACAATTTCATGTGTCGTATCACGATCAACAAGCGGTTCAATTTTTGAGCACAGCTGTAAAAAGTGCCTCCTTATCAGGAAAATTCGCTGCCCAGAAAACAACCTTACAAGCTTCGGGAGATATTTGGCTCAACAAAATCAAAAAAGGCAAGGTTGTTTTGCTCAAAAATGAACCACTGGTTTTTGACCTTGCCCTTTTGGTAGATCAAACCCAAAATTTGATCAAACTACCTCAGGCACAAATCAAGTTGGCCAAGCTGCCTTTTTTAATTGATGCAGAATTTGGTCCTGTGCGCAGTAGTCTCGACATTCGTTCCGAAAACCTGTCTTTGGTGCAGCTTGTGCGGACCGTTCAGCCCAAATCTATTCGAGCGCTTCATCGGGTCAAGGCAAAAGGAAATGTAGACTTTCACCTGCACTACGAGGATGCTCTTAGCAGAGAAAACCCATTGGTACAGGCCTATTTTAACATTAAAAAAGGAGAACTCACCGAGCCAAAATTTGGTGCAAAAATTGAAAACCTGCAGTGTTATGGCACGTACTTAAATATAGATACAGATAACCTCGTCATTGAACAACTTCAATTTAACACTGGCGGCGCTCAATTTTTTGGTCAATTCCAATTGAGCAATTTTTTGCGCCCGAAACTCGCTTTTTCAGCAAAAGGAACTGTGCCGCTCAGCTTGATTCAGGCAATTTATCCTTTGGACGACGTGAATGAACTTGGCGGCGTTGCCCAGCTTAATGTTCGTGCTAAAGTTGTTCAGGATCAACAAAATAATTGGCAAACTCACGAGATAAAAGGGCGCGTTGGGATCAAAGCTGCCGATGTACGCTTCGCCGATTATAAAAATGGTTTTCGTCAAGTGAGTGCTACTGCCACTTTTGATGAAAATCAGCTCGATATCCGCGACTTGAAGGCAAAGATTGGCAATAGTGATTTAAACCTTCAACTTCAAATTCCCAATTACCTTCAACAATTCAGTCGTGATTTGCCTCTCCAACTCAGCGGGGCCTTGCGTGCTCAAAATGTCGATTTCGCAGATTTTGATACGGAGTCAACCCATCAAAAACGGGACTGGATGCTACCCGAGCAGTTGATGATTTCTCTTCCGCTTGACATTCAACAAGTGAAATATGAAAACAAAGAAATCAATCAAGTTAAAGGATCATTGAAATTAAGCGCTCATATGCTGCTACTTGAGCAGTTGAAGTTCAAACATGCGCAAGGCTTTTGGAATGGCCAGTTGCAATTAATCGAGCGAGGCCCTGCTGCATTTGAAATCGAAACAAATGGAAGCGCCAAAAATGTAGAACTTGGTGTTTTATTCAAAGTGTGGGATAATTTTGATCAAGCCATTTTAACCGATCAACACCTTTCAGGAAAAGGTAATTTTGATTTTGCTGTCCGCACTAAATACGACTACTTCAAAGGTCTTGATGAACCGAGCTTGCGGGCTCAAATTGCTTGTCAGATAGACAATGGACGTTTGTTGCACGCACCAATTTTACAGGACCTTGCCAATACCCTTACCGTTGGGAAAGGCAAACCAATTCTCGGGGCTAAAAATCAGTTGGCATTGCAACAAAAGTTGAAGGATGTCCGCTTTGAGCAGCTCAACAACACATTTACCATCGCGAACCGACAACTGAAGTTTGAAAAAATGCACATCGCCTCCTCCGCGCTCGATTTAGACTTGGTAGGTTCGCATAGTTTTGACCACCAAATTGATTATGCGGTTGGCCTGCGCTTGCGCGATTTATTGGTGCAAGAAACACAAACAGAATTCGGCGAAATCGTCGATGACGGAACAGGATTGCGCTTGTATGTGCGCGTCAGTGGCACATTAGACGACCCAAAGGTCAGTTGGGATCAAAAAGGGAAAAAAGAAGCCGCCAAACAGCAGTTTGAGCAAAGCCAGCAAGAATCCAAAGAAATGCTCAAAACGGCGTTTGGCCTATATCAAAATGACCCAAGTGTGGGCACTTATCAAGAAAAAACAGGACCGCACGAAACCATTCAAGTCAAGTTTGAAAAGGATAAAAAACCCGTTAAAAGTTCAGATCTTCCGCCCTCTACTTCTCCAAGGAACAGCAAATTGCAGCAAAAATTAGAAAAGTGGAAGCAAGAGCAAGAACAAACGGGCGTGGAGATCAAAATAAAAGGATGAACTTAGTTCCCTTTTGCCAAAATCCCGGTGGTCGAATAGCCGTCTACAATTGGAATGGTTTGAACACTTGCACCATAAGAGCGCACAAAGTCAGAACCTACAATATAGTTTTTGGCCGACGGGTCGGTTTGATTGGCATCGTAGTCTGCTCCTTTTAGTAGGACATCAGGTCTAAGCCATTCGATCAATTCTAGCGGAGTTTGTTCATTGAAGAGGACAACGGCATCAATACAACCAAGTGCTGCAAGTACGGTTGCGCGGGCATTTTCTGAATTGATGGGTCGGTTGGGTGCTTTTTCGAGCATGCGCACAGAAGCATCGGTATTGATGCCAACTATGAGTCTGTTTGCCGTATCTGCTGCTTGTGCCAAATAACTGACATGTCCAAGATGAAGGATGTCAAAGCAACCATTTGTAAAGGCTACTTTTTGACTTTGCAGCGCCCAAATACCTCTGAGTTGGCGTGCTTCTTCCCAGCTTAGGATTTTGTGTTGAATGTTGTTTAGGCGCTTGCTCATGTAAATTTACGAGAGCAAGTTAGTTTGTTCGTTTGGAAAAACCAAAGATGGCTTAAAGGTTTTGGCTTCTTCGAAGTCGAGCATGGCGTAACCTATAATGATAATGATGTCGTGGATGGCTACTTTTCTGGCGGCCGGCCCGTTCAGGCAAATCATGCCGCTTTGGCGCTCTCCCTTGATGACGTAAGTCTCGAAACGCTCACCGTTGTTGATATTGACAATTTGAACGCGCTCACCTTCGATGAGGTTTGCGGCATCCATGAGGTCTTCATCTATGGTAATACTGCCGATGTAATTGAGGTCGGCTTGCGTAACGCGTACCCGATGAATTTTAGATTTGAGGACGTTGATGTACATAACTGATAACGCGGCAAAATTACGTCAAAGAACCGATTCACACAACATATTATCGATGAGCCTTACCTCACCACAAATTGCCGCTACACAGCATACTTGTAATTCTTGCCATTCCGTGCATTTTTCTAAGGTAATCGGATCGACAATTTCTAAGTATTCGATTTTTAGACCGGCTTCTTCGATGATCCTTCTTGCCTCTTGTTTGACGATGTCAAGCGCATTTTTGCCAATGTTCATTTTGACGAAATGAAGTGCTTTTGAGATGGAAAGCGCATCTTCTCGCTGTTCAGTACTGAGCCTCAGATTTCTGCTGCTCATCGCCAAGCCGTCGGGTTCTCTGACGGTTTCACACCCGATGATCTCAATTCCAAAACCGTAGAAATCATTGAGCCGTCGAATTATTGCCAATTGTTGAAAGTCTTTTTGACCAAAATAGGCCTTTTCTGGCCGCACTAAAGCAAATAAATGATGCACTACATGCACCACGCCTTCAAAATGACCAGGCCGATGCGCGCCCTCCAAAAGCGTTCCAATTTTTCCGAGCGGCATGGGGCTAAAAGGAAGGTCTTGCGGATACATTTCGTTTTCGTCAGGTGCAAAAATGACGAGGTTCTCTATACCGCTTAGCAAGGCGAGATCGGCATCGAGCATTCTTGGATAGGCTTGTAAATCAGCACTTTGATTGAATTGCTTCGGATTCACAAAAATTGAAACCACCACGACATCGTTTTCTTCGCTGGCTTTTTTAATCAATGACAAGTGCCCTTTGTGCAAAGCGCCCATTGTGGGCACAAAACCAACATGCTGCTGTACAGCTTTGATCTGTGCGCGCCAAATGTTTATTTCTTCTCTGGTAACAAAGGTCAGCATAGCTTCGTCTAAACTTCAGTTTCGAACCGACAAAGCTATTGCTTTTTAGGATAGTTCATGTTTATTTCGTAATTTTGCTAGCATACTTATATAAATGGAAAAGAAGAAAATCCTATTTATTTCTCAAGAAATCTTTCCTTTTTTACCCAAATCTGAAATTTCTGGAAGCGCTCGTCGCATTTCACAAGCAGTTCAAGATGCTGGTAAAGAAATCCGTGTCTTCACTCCGCGTTTCGGCGCCATCAACGAAAGACGCCACCAACTCCACGAAGTCATTCGCTTATCAGGCCTGAACATTTCTATCGATGACCACGATCACCCCTTGATCATCAAAGTAGCATCGATCTCAGCAGCCAGAATGCAGGTCTACTTCATAGACAACGACGACTACTTCAAGCGCAAAACCTGTCTTCAAGAAGAAGATGGCAAATTCCATCCTGACAACGATGAACGCGCTATGTTCTTTTGTCGAGGAGTCCTTGAGACCGTCAAAAAATTAGGTTGGCAGCCTGATGTCATCCACTGCCACGGCTGGCTTACCGGCATCATGGCGCTCTATATCAAATTCATCTTCAGCAAAGACCCTCATTTCAAGGAAACTAAAGTGGTTTATAGCCTCTACAACGAGACCTTCGACCAACCCTGGGATCCGCGTTTTGCCGAGAAACTCTCTTTTGATGGCTTTCCGCAAGACCTCACTGACGCACTAAAAGATACCAGCTGTGAAAACCTTACGAGGGTTATTCTCTCACACTGCGATGGCGTCAATATTGCCAGCGAACGCCTAGATGCACCGCTACAAGCGCTCTACGACGAAGCAAACATCCTCAAATTACCGTATTTTGCCGAGGAGCATCAAGGGAAAGAGCTCGCTGCATTTTTTGACAAAGTTATCGAAGCCAACGTTTTAGCTTAAGTTCATGAAAATCCTTAGTGCACTTCTGCTCTTGCTGCTTTTCATTTCTGCATGCACCAAAAAAGATACTGGCTTGGGTAAGGATATCATTGATCCAAATGCGCTCTTAAACGGCATCACCACCGACACCTTCGACCTCATCACCTATTCGATATTAGAAGATTCCACAGAAACGAAAAACGCTTCTAACGTCTTATTAGGTTCTTACATAGACCCAAAATTTGGAAAGGTAGATGCTTCGGTATACACTGAGTTGCGTTTGCCTGGTCTCAATCCTTCTTTTGGCAATCCAGATCTGATTGTCATTGATTCATTTGTCTTGGCCTTAGAATACGTTGGTTACTACGGTGACCTCAGCGCACAAACTTTTGAGGTATATCCGCTCACTGACTCCCTCCAAAACGCTTCTGACGTCAAGTATTATCAATTTTCTACCGTCGCTACAGGCAGCACCAATTGGGTTGCAGCCGGCCAAGAAACCATTACGCCAGACCCCATTAACGACGCAGTTGTTGCAGGCACCGAGGTTGATCCGCAGCTTCGTATCCACCTCGATACCAATCGTGCCTGGGATTTTATCAATGAAGCAACCACAAATGCAGCCACTTTTGCTTCCAATGCAGCCTTCCAAAATTATTTCAAAGGCCTCAAAATAGCAGTCAATAATCCCAATCAGACCACAGGAAAAGGGGCCATACTTTACTTAGACATCAACAACAATCCGGCTTCAAAAATGACCATCTACTTTAGGCTAGATGGCGTCAAAAAAACCTATGATTTCACCATCAATACAAACTGCGCTGACTTCACCCATATTGACCACGAACAAGCCAACACGCCAGTTGCAGCCTTGCTTGCAGACTCCACACTTGGCCAGAAAGCATTTTATGCCCAAGCCAATAAAGTCCGTGCTATGGTCAAAATCCCTGGCCTAGACCAACTCCCCGACAACATCATTATTCACCGTGCCGATCTCAGCTTGCCCGTTCAGTTTCAGACGGGTTACCGTTACAAACCGGGTTCTCGCATTACTGCTGCCAGTAAATTATCAGCCTCAGATGTCTTTTATACATCACTCGGTATTGCCGGACTTTACTCTGATGTTACCAAGCAATACGATCTCGATATCAGAGCTTATCTCCAATCTTTGGTCAACGGCAAACTCGAAAATACCGGAATTGTGGTGTCGCCACTTTTCTTTCGTAATTCGGCAGAGCGCATTGTTTTCAATGGTGTAGAAACCACCAACAAGAAAAAACCCAAACTCGTCGTTACCTATACAACTTATTAATTATGTGTGGAATCGTTGCCTATATTGGTAAAAACGAGGCCTATCCAGTGGTGATCAAAGGCCTGAAAAGATTAGAATACCGTGGCTATGACAGCGCAGGTGTTGCGCTGCTCAACAACAATGCACTACAGGTCTATAAGCGCATGGGTAAAGTGAGTAACCTCGAAGCATTTGCTGCTACTCAAAACCGTTCAGGTCATGCAGGAATTGGTCATACGCGTTGGGCTACCCACGGCGAACCTTCTGATGTCAATTCTCATCCACACACCTCGATGGACGGCAAAATCGCCTTGATCCATAACGGCATTATCGAAAACTACGACGTCCTCAAGAAAGAATTGCTCAAAAACGGCTATGTTTTCAAAAGTGAAACAGACACCGAAGTTGTCGTTCATCTAGTAGACTACATTCAAAAGAAAGAAAATGTTTGGTTCGGAGAGGCCTTGCGTTTGGCACTCAATCACGTTGTTGGTGCTTATGCGATTGTCGCTATTTCTTCGGATTTCCCTAACCGATTGGTCGCTGCCAGAAAAAGTAGCCCGTTAGTGGTCGGAATTGGTGCTGATGGCTCTTATTATTGCGCTTCAGATGCCACGCCAATTGTAGAATACACCAAAAAAGTTGTTTACCTCAACGACGAAGAAGTTGCGGTTATTGATCTTGAAGAAGGCCTTAAACTCTACGATATCGCCGACCAACAAAAAACACCATTCTTCCAAGAACTCGAGCTCGAACTCGAGGCCTTAGAGAAAGGTGGCTACGAGCACTTCATGCTCAAAGAAATCCACGAACAACCTCGCTCTATACACGACTGTTTCCGCGGCCGCCTCAATTCTGAAGAGGCATGGGTTTCTCTAGGAGGTATCCGCGAATACGAGCAAAAAATGATTTCTGCCAACCGCCTCATTATCGTAGCTTGTGGCACATCTTGGCACGCCGGGTTAGTCGGCGAATACCTCATCGAAGACCTCGCACGCATTAACGTTGAGGTAGAATACGCGAGTGAATTCCGCTACCGCAATCCAATTCTCAATGAAAACGATGTAGTCATTGCTATTTCTCAATCAGGGGAAACAGCCGACACACTTGCTGCACTCGAATTAGCCAAATCAAAAGGTGCTACTATTTTGGGTATTTGCAACGTTGTGGGCTCTTCTATTGCCCGCATTACTGACGCAGGTTCTTATACACACGCTGGCCCAGAAATCGGTGTAGCATCTACCAAAGCCTTTACAGCTCAGGTTACGGTGCTTACCCTTATAGCACTTTCTTTAGCACATAAAAAAGGCACCATCTCAGAATCAAAATTCCGCCAGTTATTGGCAGAACTCGAAGCTATTCCCGAAAAGGTCAAGCGCGTATTAGAGACAGACGCCGCTATTGAAAAGATCTCTGCCATTTATAAAGACGCCGCCAATGCACTTTATTTAGGCCGTGGTAGCTCATTCCCAGTAGCGCTAGAAGGCGCACTCAAGCTCAAAGAAATTTCTTACATCCATGCTGAGGGTTACCCTGCTGCAGAAATGAAGCACGGCCCTATTGCCTTGATCGACGAAAACATGCCCATCATTGTGATTGCTACACATGGCAATTCCTACGAAAAAGTTGTTTCAAACATCCAAGAGGTCAAGGCCCGCAAAGGACAAGTCATTGCAATTGTCACTGAAGGCGACGAACAAGTTCGCAACATGGCTGATCACGTCATCGAAATACCAGAGGTAGACGAATTCTTAGTGCCACTTCTAGCCACCATTCCGCTCCAATTGCTCTCCTACCACATCGCTGTTATGCGTGGCTGCAACGTAGACCAACCTCGCAACTTAGCGAAGAGTGTGACCGTGGAGTAAGTTACTCAAAAGAAACCTTATTCAAGAAAAGTACGGTGCGCTTGCGCTTCACGTCGTCGTCGACTCTATTCTTAATAGACTGAACGCCGTAAGACAAGAAGTATTTGTCGTACCAGTAGGAAATGTTGCTATATGATTGCTTTATCTTGTCGTTTTCGTTTTCGGTATTGATTGGGTTTGAGGTTTTATCATAGAGGATTTCGCCGTCAAAAGAAAAGGATTTAGAATAGATATTTTTACCGTCGGCATAGACCAATTGAATGCTATTTTGTTCTTGAGCTGCAATGCGGATAAAGGTTCTGGCTACAAATGGTTTGTACCACAAATACATCTTGAATACTTGGCTCCAGAGCATTTCACCTTCTTTATTGAATTTGGCAATCATGGCATGTGTATACTGGTAACCATCAAAGACTTGTACTGTTGTAGTGGTGGTTTTGCCATTGACAGTGGTTGTTCGAGTTTCAGTTCTGTAGGTCGGGTAATAGGCCTCTGTTATCAAAAGATAATCGTTGTCAACAGGAATAAGATTGTGCATAACAAGGAGCTCGTTTGCTTCCAATTCTTTGCCTCTACTGGCTTTGCGTGCTTTTTTATTTTCGATTCGTTGTTGGGTTCTTTCTGGTAAGTAGTCTAAATAGTTCGGGATATCCAAAAAGTTATAAGAGGTGATATCTGAAATTTCTCCATCGTTAGAAGCGCCAAAATAGATGCCGTTATTAGGCCCATAGGAAGTATTTCCATAAGTTCCGGCAATTACAACTTCTGATTCGCCAACTGCACTAACCGTAATAGATTTGATGAATCTTCCCGCACTTTCATCAATTTTTATTGGGGTATTTAATTGACCGTTGGCATCGACATCTAGCAAATATGCATATGTCAATTTACTTGTTTTATATACTCTGAGCGACACGTAATATTTTTTCGCATCTTCTAAATATTGCATGTTCGTGGCAATAATACGTCCTGGCTTAAAATCTTCTATATAAATTGGCGTAGATGTTACCGTTTGCTTTTCTAAATCAAACGATAAAAAATGCACTCCGGATTTGCTGAATCCGATGGCGGCTGCTTGTTGGCCGAGAACTTGAAAATATTCGATGCCACGGAATTTTTCACTTCCGCTGTATTCCATTTCGAGGCGCTTACTTGTTTTATTCTTGACATCGAATTCATAAATACTTATCGGTCTTTTTTTACGTCGATATGCGAGGTGAAAAATATGATCTTCGGTCTCATAAGTGGACATAATTGGGAGATAAGGATCGTATTCGATAGGGTCTGTTTCATATAATTGCAAATCAGTGTCGTATACATCATGATACAAATTGATGTTGGTTTTCACGCCACCCTCTTTGCTGAAACTCATGACAACCACTCCGTAATTACCCATTGTGTAAACATGTTCGTTGTAGCGACCATCTTTGAGGTCTATCTCGACGCGTTTTTCGGTGGTTTTGAGTTGTTGACCAAAAACAAAAGTAGTTGCTAAAAGAAAAGAGAGAATAAATAGGGCTTTCATAAAAGGAAATTACGAATAAAAAATGGTAAAGCTAAATTACGTAAGTATAGGCACGTGCCTTTTAGAATATGTTCTAAATTTTTTGAAGCCCGCTGGGCGTGAAAGTTGTTGTGAACGCATCAATTTAGGAACTATTTCAAGGCTCTTTTGTTACCTTTGTTCATGCAAGATAAGAAAGGCATTGCCATATTAGGTTCAACGGGTTCTATCGGGACGCAAGCACTCGAGGTGTTGGCGGCTTACCCAGACTACTTTGATTTACAGGTTTTAACCGCAGGTAAAAATGCCGATTTGCTCATTGAGCAAGCGCTGAAGTTTCAGCCCAATGCTGTTGTGATTACCGATGAAAGCCAATATCAAAAGGTAAAAGATGCATTGTGGCCTGAAGATATTCACATTTATGCTGGTCAAGAAGCCTTGTGTCAGGTAGTGGAGTCCAATGAAGTGCATACCGTGCTCACGGCATTAGTGGGTTATGCAGGTCTCAAACCAACCATTCACGCGATAGAAGCAGGCAAAACCATTGCACTTGCCAACAAAGAAACATTGGTGGTGGCGGGTGAACTCATTACTCGTTTGGCGCGCGAAAAAGGCGTCAATATTTATCCAGTAGATTCTGAGCATTCTGCAATTTTTCAGTGTTTGGTCGGTGAGTTCCACAATCCAATCGAAAAAATTTACCTGACCGCATCGGGCGGCCCGTTTAGGGGTTTTACGCTCGAACAACTTCAAAAAGTGACGCTAGAGCAAGCGCTCAAACATCCGAACTGGAGCATGGGTGCCAAAATCACCATCGACTCAGCTAGCCTCATGAACAAAGGCTTAGAAGTCATAGAAGCCAAGTGGCTTTTTGGTTTGCAGCCCGAGCAAATAGATGTGATTGTACACCCGCAATCAATTGTGCACAGTTTAGTGCAGTTCGAAGACGGCAGCATGAAAGCACAAATGGGTTTGCCTGACATGAAGCTTCCCATTCAGTTTGCACTCACATACCCAGCGCGCTTCAAAACTGATTTCCCGAGATTCAATTTCATGGATTATCCGCAACTCACCTTTGAACAGCCCGATCGCAAAGTATTCAAGAACTTAGATTTAGCGTATCAAGCAATGGCTGCGCAAGGTACCGCAGCTTGTGCACTTAATGCCGCCAACGAAGAGGCTGTTGCGGCCTTTTTAGACCGTAAGATTTCCTTTTTAGAAATCGGCCAACTCAATGAGTACTGTATGCAAAATATGCCCAACATCTTGAACCCACTCTACGAAGATTACGTTGCTACCGACGCAAAAGCACGGGCTTTTGTTCAGCAACAACTTCAGTCTAAAGACACCTAAAAATAGGCGCGTAATTCCATGCCGCCTGTATGCACAGCTGGCTGTCCTTCCATCAGTCTTCCACTATAATTGAGACTCAGTTGTAGATTTTTCCCAAGTATTTTTTGAAAACTCAAATTCCAAGTCCAGTTGGTTCCTGGCCTAAGACCCTCGAGCATTTCAT